>Ga0070732_10000592_pt1 | contig 22128 bp, 12 predicted proteins | sample Coa_R1_5_FD_66449 | JGI IMG/M metagenome (GOLD analysis project Ga0070732, IMG submission 66449) | Surface soil microbial communities from Centralia Pennsylvania, which are recovering from an underground coalmine fire - Coalmine... | ecosystem: Environmental > Terrestrial > Soil > Unclassified ... | reverse complement strand
TTTTCCGCTCAGAGCCATCAGCGGGCAGCGGCGGCCTGGGAAGGCGGTGCTTTCGCCGACGAAGTTGTGCCGGTAACGGTGGGGAGCGGCCCGAAGGCGCGCACCGTTTCTCGTGACGAAGGCATGCGGCCGGAAACAACGACCGCGGCACTGGCGAAACTCAAACCGGCCTTTCGAGCCGATGGCTGCGTGACGGCGGGCAACTCCTCGCAGCTAAGCGATGGCGCTGCTGCGGTAGTCGTCGCTTCCGAATCGGCGGCCGCGAAACTGGGTCGCAAGCCGCTGGCGAAGATCATCTCCTACGCCACCAGCGGCGTCGCCCCGAAGGATATTTTTATCGCCCCGGTGACCGCGGTACGAATGGCGCTGGAGAAAGCACGGCTAAAGATTTCGGATATCGATCTCTTCGAATTGAATGAGGCCTTCGCGGCCCAATCGCTGGCGTGCAATCGCGGTCTGAGTCTCGAGGAAAGCCGGGTGAATGTTCACGGTGGGGCCGTGGCGCTCGGCCATCCCATCGGCGCTTCCGGCACCCGCGTGCTGGTGACATTGATTTACGCCTTGAAACAACGGCGAGCGAAACGTGGCGTCGCCGCATTGTGTCTCGGCGGCGGCAATGCGGTCGCGATGGTGATTGAAGTTTAGAAGCCGCAGCGCAAGCAAGGGACTGGACAGCAGATGACTTCAATCGGAGAATGATTATCTCCCGCCTTTGTGAGAATCTACATGCTTTCCGTTCCCGCCGCGCTCGGCCTCGCCTTGGTACTTTCGGCCCCGCCAGCCGAGGCCAAAGAAAAACCGCCCGAATCGAAAATGCCGCTTACCGGCCTGGCACGCTCCAAGCTCATTCCGAATCTGTGCGTGTATCGCTATCGCGTGAGCACGCCGTCGGCGGAATGCCAGGCGTTCATCGATCAGGGGCTTGGCTACTTCTACTCGTATGTCTGGATGGAGGCCGCTCGCTCATTTGAGACGGCCACGCTGCTAGACCACGATTGCCCGATGGCCTGGTGGTGCCTGTCGCGGGCGATGGAGAAGTGGGGCAAGGGCGACCAGATGGCGGCACTCAAGACGGCGAAGGAGCTTCTGCCGAAGGCCGATCATCGCGAGCACATGCTTATCACGGCTCGATTGCAAGAGAAAGGTCTGCTCGAAGGCGTGGGGCCGGACGCACGCAAATCATCGGCGCAAAAGACCATCGACGAGTTGCTCGTGCTATACGACGACGATCAGGAAGCGTGGTATTACCGAGCGCAGCTGAGCGATAGCCCAGCCGCGATTCCCTACTACAAGGCCCTGTTGCGAATCAATCCGCTGCACCCCGGCGCGAATCACGAACTCGTGCACTATTACGAAAACATCCGCCGGCCAGCGTTGGGCTGGCCCTATGCCGAAAAGTACATCGAATCTTCGCCGGGCATTCCCCATCCGTTCCACATGCAGGCGCATTTAGCTACGCGGCTAGGTCGCTGGGACAAGACCTGCGACCGCTCGGCCCGGGCCATCGAGTTGGAGCGCGCTTATCACAAGGAGATGAACGTCAAGCCTTCGGAGGATTTTCAGTTTTCGCATCATCTGGAAATCCTGACGATTTCGCTGGTTCACGATGGGCGGTACGCCGAGGCGCGGAAAATCAAAGAGGAAGCGCAGAAGGCAAACTATTCGCATTGGCTGCCGTGGTTCCGCCTGCACGTGGGCGAGCGCAACTGGGACGAAGCGCTAAAAGTCGTCGAGCATTATCGCAAGCCGGAAAAGACCACTGCAGCTTATTTGGCTGCACTAGTCTATTTGAAGCAGGGCGATCTTTCCCGCGCAACAGCGGAAGTCGATGTCCTGCGGCAAGCGGCACGCGACAAACGGAATGACAAGCTTTTCCAGGATCGTTTGAACGAGGCGCAGGGCCTGCTGCTTTGCAAACAAGGTGCAGCCGATGAAGGGCTGAAGCTGCTTCAGCGCGTCGTGTTGCGAACCAAAGACGACTTTGGCCATCATGCCTGGGGCAATGGCGCATACTTTATGGAAGTTTGGGGCACCGCCGCGCTGGAATGCGGGAAGTTGCCTGTGGCCGAGGAAGCATTTCTCGAAGCGCTGGCCCACGATCCCGGCAGTGTGCGGGCCGCCCTGGGGTTGCAAGCGCTTTGCCAGAAAGAGGGCCGCACGGATGAGGCTGAACGCTACGGCAAGCTGGCGCAGAAATTCTGGCGGAAAGCCGACGTGGACCAGTTCCTGAGCCTGAAAGACGAATATCGAAAGATGATTGTGGAAATGCCGCAAGTGGGCGCAAGCAGCGGAGGAGAACGGTGAACCGTGTAGTCGTTTACGTTTTTTGCGGCGTATTTGTCCTTTCTGAATTAGCTGTGGCTCGCGCGCAAGAGCTTTGCGTCTCCGGCTTGGCGCCGGGCCAAAAGCCCGGCCCCTATTCCTTCGTGGTCTCAACGGGCAAAGAGCGTGGCCAAAGCACGTGCTTCATCTGCCAGACTGAAGACAAGCCTGCCGTCATCATCTTCGCGCGCAAGCCTTCTGATGATCTTGGCAAGCTAGCCGCAGACTTGGACAAAGCGGTGGCCGATCCAAAAAATGTTCCGCTGCGGGGCTGGGTTACGTTCATAAGCGACAATCAACCGAAGATGGACCCGCAAGTGGTGCAGTGGGGCCAGAAGCACGCCATCCGGAATCTGCCGCTCGGAGTGTTTGAAGACAACGACGGCCCGCCGAGCTACCGGCTAAACAAAGATGCCGAGGTGACGATTCTCTTATTCGTGAAACAGAAGGTCGTTGCGAATTTCGCGTTTCGGGCCGGAGAATTGAATGATACAGCTCGTGCCGATGTTCTGAAGGCGGTACCCAAAATTCTGGAAAAGAAATAGCGCCGGCGAAGCCGCAAGCGGCAAATCAAAAACGCCCCCGTGCGCCTGCGAGAAGCGCACGAGGGCTTCCCCCCTCTCCCCTCATCATTGCTTGCCGGGCGGCGCGGGCATGGCCGGCGGAGCGGCATTGCCCGGAACCGGGGCCAGCCCCTTTTCAGGAGCCTGCATCAGCTTCAATTCTTCTTCCACGGCTTTGATGACGTCCTGATCACTCGTGCCGTGCTGAAGAACAATATTTGGTTTTGCCTCTTCGCTCAACTTCGCGAACAGCGGCGGAATCGCTTTCTCCAGCTTCTTGTCGAAGACAGCCTGGTAAAACTTTTTGTATTCGGTCTTGTACTTCTGTTCGCGCTCAGCGTCGTCCTTGTAGAGCGCGGGGATCTTGCGTTCGCAACGGAGAACGGCTGTACCCTGATTCGGGATTACGAACAGTTCACTTACTTCTTTCGGCTTGAGTTTGAAAGCGATCTTTTCGACCAAGTCATTATCCGCCGAAAAGTGGCCGATGGGCGAAATCCGGCCACCGTTTGCCGCCAACGCGGGGATTGCCTGATTGCGAGCCGCAGAATCAAATTCCCCCTCGCTTTTGCGGAGCGCATCGTACATCTGGTACGCAATTTTTTCCTGGCCGGCCGGCCAAACGATGATCCGGCATTCCACCTTCTCACCGTACTGCGACTCGAATACCTTTTTCATCTCTTCTTCGTTAACCTTGATCTCCTGCTCGCAGAGCTTTTTCAAGAGCAAGCGCGGTTTGATCACGTCTTCTTGCCACTCGTAAAGCGTCTTGTTGTATTGCTTCAGGAATTGTTTGACGAACGTGGCGCGATCGACATTGAGTTGCTTCAAATCTTCTTCAATAGCGGCCTGCACTTCTTGAGGTGAGACCTTGACGCCGTGCTTGGCACAGGCATGATCGATGATCTTGCGGTTCACCAGTAATTGGACGGCACTGGTGCCGTGCCGGGCGATCAGGAATTCGCCCAGTTCCTCGCGCGTCACCGGGATGTTGTCATAGATATAGGCGACCACGCGCTTGGAGTAATCGGATTGGCCCGGACCGGAAACCGGGGTGACTTGCGGCGTTTGGGCAGACACCTCGCCGGTGCGGGCCGACCAGACGCCGAGGCCGAAGCCGACCAGGCCCATGGCGGCCAGTGCCAGCGTGGCCGACCAGCGGGTGCCCGCCTTGAAGTTGATACCGAACATATACTTATCCCCTCCGTGGGTTTCGTGATCACGCGGCGGGCATATAGCGGGATTATGAAGCCGAAACAAGCCGAAGTGTGCGCGGCCGGAACAGGGAATCCAAAGTCAAAAATCGTGGGATAGACTTCGGAATTGGCGTCAAATGGCCCGACTCGTTAACTCTTGACGGCTGGGGTCTCTGACTTCCGGCCGGGGTTCCACAATCCCAGTAGCAAGAAAAGCCCGACGATTCCGGTAGCAACCCACCTGACCACCGAAGACGGAGCCTGGGAAACCACGCGAACTTGAACCAGCGATTTCTGATTCCCTTGCCAGCAATAGGGTTCGCCCGCACTGAAGACCGCGGCATATGGAAGATCCTTTCGGTGGAACCTGGCTCCGGGCGCCGAATCGGAAAGTTGACTGCGAAGTTGTTGGAACCATTCGGCCAATTGCTGCCCGTTCGGTCCCGTTTCGTTCGCAAACTTGCCCGAAGAGCTGTTCAGGTCTTGCTCGGCGGAAGCGAGAAGTCGTTGTACGTCATCCTGTAACCACTGCAGCGAAGTCGCCGATCCGTGCGCAGAAGGCGATCGCAGCATCACCAGCTCCGCTTCTGCCACTCGCAAATCTGCGGCAAGCGGGCTGATGCGCGGGGGGCCACCACGCGTGATTAATTCGGTACCTTCCGGACGACGAATCGTCCAAGCCACCGGAGTCACTGAAATCGGCTGCCCGGCAAATTGCAGGGTTGGCAGTTCAAAGCGTGGCTCGGCTTCCGCAAGGGATGAACCGGTATTCCAAACGAGCCGCAGAAGATGCAATCCCGGTTTTGCGGTCCACCGGAGCGTTTGACCGGTCGCAGCGAGTTCTCGCCCATCGAACCACGCCGACAACAGTTGAGAGCTGCCAGGCAGCGTAATCGCCCATTCTGCTTGAGTCTGCTGGACGATCCAGAATCGACCTTCTTGCAACCAAGCTCCGGCGGGTTCAACGGCCGCTTGCGCCTCGGCCAGGACCTGGGGCCTGCCCACGGTGCTTGGCGCCGGTTGCACACGCAAGCGCCAATCTTCCTGCGTTACTCTCCAAATTTGGGACGAGGACTTGTCACGGTTCGAAAGAATTTCGGGCAATTCAGCTGACTGGCACGGCGACAGTCCGGACAACGCCCATGGCTCCAAATCGCGGCGCGAAACCGCAATCCAATTCCGTACGTCGGCCGGCCGAGCGTGCAACGCCCGAATCGAAAGCGCCGGAACGGCAAAATCATCAGTCGCATTGATTGTCCGGCGGCCAAACACTCGGATGAGGTGCCGGCCAGGCAACAGGTCCAATGTCCAGGCCGTTACGCCGACATCGGTGCGCGTTTCCCGCAGCCGGCAACCGGCCGGTAATTCCAGTTGCGGATTCCAGCCCAATGAGCGCCGAATCTCCAGCACAACGGATTGTGGCCCATTTGATTTGACTGCTGCCGGGATTGTCATGTCGATCCAGGACTGAAACTGAAATTGCCGACCGATTGTATCAACCGAAGTTAGAATATTTGCGTCCGCAGTACCGGCAGCGAGAAGCTGGCGAAAGACGGCCCGAGGGTCCACCGCACTGACAAAACCGGTCCACCGGTAGCCAGGCAAATCGGCATCCGGCGCGGGCAGGAATCCATGCATCTCTTCCGGGATCAACCGCCATCCATTACGCGTCTTGACCTGCACCGTTGTCGTTTGCTCGGCCAAACCATGCAGGCGCAAACTGGGCAGTGCGAACGGTGTTTTTTCCTGTTCTGCTTCGTGGGAAGGCCGCGGCAGCCACCCGGTAAGTTGGACCACTATTCCCTGTTCGGTCAGCATCTGGTCCGCGAAATCGAGCCAGATCTGCAAACGGGAGCCGGTGCGCGACCAGGAACGCAGATTCGGCGCCCGAATCTCATCCACATGAATACCGGCGGGAACTTCCCATTGCAACAACCCCGGCACCGGCACATCCGCCCAGCGTGCTGTTGCGGACAGCTCCGCACGGCCCGGACCCACCATCCAGTTCAAACGCTGCTCGCCATGGCCCTTGGCGGGCGGGGGCACCAGCGCCAGGCGTACGACTCCCTGCCGATCGCGTTCACGGGCGAAGGCCTGCGCGGGCCGCTGCGAGCGCGGCTCGGCTCGCAACGGCAGCCATGTCTTCAGCCAAAACGAATCTTCGGAGATCTTGCTCCAGCCAGGGCTTTCCATGAGATTCGCTTGCACGCCTTGCAAGCGGTAGGCCAGGAACGTCTGCCGGTCGAGCAGGCCGATCGCAATCGGCACCGGCAGCGCCGGGTGCCGCCCCAGCGCTTGCCGGCTCAGCAGTTCCAGGTGAAGTTGAACCTGGCCGCTCAGTGGGAACGGCAATTCCAGATGCAGCCGTCGCTTTGATCCCTGAATATCCCAACGCCAATCTTTCAGCCCGGTTTGGCTTGGCGAGACGACGCGACTGTCCACCGCACGGACCGCCGCTTGAGCCACTTCCAGCTCCGCCGGCACGTCGATTTCGAAAGCGGACATCGACTGGCTGCCAAGCGTGTAACGGAACACGCTCTGCAATCGAGCCGTGGTTTCGGACAGATCCCAAAGATGAACCTCTTGCACGGAAACCGGAGCCGAGGTTGTGGGAGCGCCCGGCGCTTGCCAGAGCAAGTGGACGGTTTGCACACGGCCCAAGTCGGCTTCGAGTTTTGGCTCCGGTTGCATCTGCAACTGTTGCGCGCCCTTCCAGGAAAGAGCTTGCAAGCGCGTCACTCCTGCCGGGGCCGACACGGTCAACTTGGTGATCGGTAACTCCGGTATGCCAAAGCGCGCCTCGCACTCGCTGGTCCCGGTGACCGGAACCGCGAAGCGCAAGGTCAACAAATGCGAGCCGCTCCCGCTCACGTCAAAGGCCAGCCGGTCGGCGCCCGAAGAACGCGGCCAGGCATCCGTGCCATCCAGTAGCGCTTGCCGCAATTGAATGCCGCTCAGCGGCAACGTGACTACCGCTTTTTCCTGGCTCCAGGATTGAATCTGAAAATGCGCCTCAAAATTCGCGACGTCGTCCCCGATGCGGCCGTCATAACGCGCTTCCAGCAGCATAGCGCCGCTCGGAATCAGGCGATGGCGCAGCGACTCGAGCTGGTCGATCAGCTCGGGTGGCGCCAGCACGGTGCGGGCCGCCGGTTTCTCGGGCGGCCCAGGCAAAACGTACACGGGTGTTGGCGCCGGGGGGGCCGAATCTCCCGCGAGGTTCCACGCGCACAGGATTATAAAACTGGAAACGATAACGCTGGATCGAGGCCGAACGGCCGATCCGCTTGCCGACCGGCGCGGACGGTACAGACTCCAGGCGCGAATAACGGCGACCAGAAGGATAAGCCCGCCCATCAGCAGCGGCCAGAGTGCCAGCCCCCACAAGCTGGAAGGCAGCCAGATCCACGCCCAGCCCGCCACGACCAGCGCGGCGATCAAAAGCGCACGCTTCCATTGCCAGCCATTCGTCCGGCTGGAGACCGCCAGCGCAGCCAGCAAGCCCGCCAGCAGCCAACCTGTCGCATGGACCAACAGCGGTCGGACGACCACCAGCGTCAAACGCTCGTGTCCTGGCCGGGCTTGCCAGACATTGCTCGGTGCCGCAAGCGGAGCGGGAAACGTCACTGCATTTTTGGCGAGCGGTTGCCAGTCGGAATCGCCATCGACTGGGACCAAGTCGTTTGGAAGGTCCCAGTACTGCTGGATATTAACTTCGAACGGCAACGTGGGAATCGGCGCTTCCCATTTTGCTGACATGCGGTTGCCGTGGAAAGGTAGTTCAAATGCTATTTCACCCTGGTTTCGTGCCTGAAACGGCATCCAGGGAAGATGGATGCTGCCCGTTTCTGCCCTGGCAACCGAAACGTCGTGCCCGTTTACGCGGGCGGTAACCAGCCTGGCTCCTTCTGGAAGCAGCACGGGCAAGCTGGTCTCTTCCCAGCCCGATACGACAAAAGAGAACGCGACCAACAAACGCTGGTCGGACCGTGGCTGGAGAAATAGAGCTGCTGGTTCCGAACGCACGATCGAGGCTTGCCGCTCTCCTGCGGACTGTAAGTGCAATGCGGCGGCGGCTGTTCGATACTCGAACTCGCGTTGCGGCCAGACCGCGGAAAACGAGTTCGAAGTTCGCGAATAATCGGCTGGTAGTTCTTGCAATCCCGGCGGTGCAAATTCCCAACGCCGTCCGGGCGATGTTTGCACTCGCAAATGGCCTTCAAACGAGTCGGCTCCCGGCATCAGTAGCAGCGGCAAATCGACACTGTTGTCCGCCGGTCCGGTACTACTCAATTCCAATGTAACCGGTTCTTGCAATGGCCGATCGAAGACCAGACGCCACCATTGAGTTTGCCCAGTAGGAGGCGCTTGCACAGCTGCCATCCAATTCCAGACGGATGATGCGGCCAACGCGGGACAGTAATGCTGCACCTGGTTGATGGGAAGGGCCTCCCACAGTCGCACATCCGCCTGCTGACCCGTAACCTGAATTTGCCAATTGGCGGGAGGAGCCGTCGAGAAGACGATCAGGACCTCTTGAACCTTTCCGTTTCGTGGAATCAATTCCAATCGGTGCTCCAGACGCCATTGCGAGCCGACAACGGTCGCCTCGGAATGACAGCGCGCCTGGAAGCGGCTGCGCCGCGTGCGCACTTGCAACGTGCCGTCGCGGTTATGGCCCTGGAAAGCGTAGTAGAAATCGGGCCGCGTTGAATCTCCATTGGCCAATCGATCCGGGCTGTCCCAGGCCGCAAGGTTGGCATCCGTGATGGCCGAACCAATGAGCGTCGGATGCAGGCGGATGCCCAGGCGCTCATCCCGCTGGCGTGCGCCGAGAACGTGCAACTGCGGAAACGGGATCGATATCCCGGCTCCTTCGTTGGCCGAGTTCCAGCGCGGGGCCGGCGCACGAAAGCGCAAAGTGAAATGGAATGATCCGGCCTCATCGGCTTTTTCCGCGCGGGCGCTGATCGGGTGACGGAACTCCAGGTGCAACATGCTCTGTCCAGGCCCTGTTTTGGGTTGAAAACGGCTCCGCACACCGCTATCGGACGTAGCGATTTCAACTTGTTCCAGCTCCCAGACGCTGGGGAAAACAATCGGCAATTCATAGACCGAGCCCCGGCGGACCTGGCAAGCCAACTGCACGATTGCCGTCATGGCGTCCGGCTCAATTCGCCAATCCATGGTTTGCCGCAGATCGAAAACAGCATCGATGGCGCGCAGTTTTGTTTCCGGCCGGGCGGGTTGGTCTGGCCCAAGCCCACTTTCTTGCAAGGTGAGGACTTGGAATTGATCGCTCGCGGTCTGGACGTTGGCGAGACGGAATCGACCCGATTTCCAATCTTGAAGTTGCCAGACCGGATGAATACGGAGTTGCAGCGATTCGCCGCGCGCAATTCCTCCGACAACGCGCACGCCCGGGCTTGTCCAAGCCATGTCGGGCCCCGGCAACGTGCTCACGGTTCGGATTGTGGCTTTGCCGCCCATCAGCGGCTCACGCAGGCGAATCAGCAAATGCGTGGTTCCCCCTGGCCCAGTTTGGGTATCCCAACCTTCGAGACTGGAAACCACCACATCGCGAGGTTTTAGACCGGCATCCAGATCGACCGTGAATTGGCGAATCCCACCGCTCGAAACGGTCAGATCGAGTTCAAAGTCCGATTCCACCTCATTGGCGAGAATGCGCTGGACCGCATTCGTGCCGTAGCGAACTAGGGGCCCCGGTTGGCCGGCTTCCACCGGGCGCAATACCAGAAAGGGCAACTGAACCTGCGCGCTCGTGGTGACGCCGCTGAGCGATACATGCCACAGGCTCCGATTCGCAGTTGTAGCCGGCAAGGGACCGGAAATTCGAATGCCATCGCCATCGGCGATCAGGGTATCGCCGGCCGGCAAATCCAGCTCGAGCCCCAGCACGGGACTCGCCGGCATACGCAGATCGAAGCGCCAGCCCCCCGGTTGCGGAATGCCTCGCGCGGACCATTCCAGCGCCAACGCTTGTTCTCCCGGCTTTTCCACCCACAGTTCGAGCGGTGCATTCGGCCGGTCATCCAGAAATCCCAGCCGTGCCGGCTGATTATTGGTCCAACGGGCTTTTCGCAGTGCGAGTTGGAGCGCTTGCAACGACAACCGTCCCGGTCCGTTGGCCCTCTGAATGATTTTCCATTCCGCGTTGCCGATTAACCCATCGTCTTGCAGCACGGCCCGGTAGCGCGCTTCCACCAGCCGTGGGGCGGCGCGTTCCGCTTCGCGCGCTTGGGCCGCTTGCTGAACGAGATCGTCGAAATTCTTTTGCGCCATTTGTTTCAGCACGTTGCGGCGAACATTGTCCATCTCCGTGGGAATGCGCTCGACGGGTAATTCCATCCGCTGGATGGGCAGCGGATCGGGAAGCGATGGTTGGCCGCGCGAAAATGCTGGCCCGAGCAACGGGATGAAAAGCACCGAGACCACGCTGCTGGTCAGCGCGCGCTTGCACCACAGATGGGACAACTGCCAAGTCATGATGCCGGCCGGACCTCGGCGGTTGACGGTTCCCGCTGCCGATGGTTGCTGCCCACCGGCCGAGCCAATGCAGAATTGGGTTCGGAGCGCGCAAAGCCGGGCAAAAACACGACCTTGCGCTGATAGCGCCGCCGCAGCCACCAAAGTAATGTCAGGGCCAGCGCCAAAACGAGCCAGCCAGGCGGTGCTGCGGCCAAAAACGTGAGCGCCGATTCGGTTGCGAGCAGTACCCACGCGCCGGCAGCGACCAGCGCGCTGACGAGCGCTGCCCAGAACCATCTTGGCATCCGCCCAAGCAACGCCATGAACAGGCCGAGCAGCAGCACAATTATGGAACAGCCCAATAGCCAAACGACCCTGGGAATGCGCGCAAGCCCGAAAGAGTTTAGATTCGACGATCGCGCTTCCAGGGTCGTACCCTGGCTCGATCCTTCATCCAAGGCTTGCGGGTCCGCTCCCGTACGCAGCCAGGTCTCGAGCTGTGCGGTCGAAAAGGCCGGCCGTCGCTCCGGCAACACTCTGCGAAACGACCAGATACATTCCGTCTGAAGGGGCGAGCCATCGAGGAGTAGAACTCCATCTTCCGGCGCGATAATTTGCCAACGCGCGGCGCCTATCAGCACGGAACCACGTAGGGTGGGCGGCGTAATTGCCGAAGTCCAATGGAGTCTTCCGTCCGATGGACTGGACAGATGATATCGCAATTCCAGAAGCTGATCCTTGCCTTCTTCCAAGGGAAACCGCACGATGTTTGCCGCTACCGATGGCGGCAGTGAGTCAAGCCGATTGCCATTGAGCCATGCCTCCAGGCCGATGGCGGCTGGGCTTTCCGGCATTTCCATCTCCAGAAATGGCGCGTTGGCGCTTCGGACGAATAAGCGGATGCGGTACGACGAGGGGGCATTATCGCCCAGCAGCACTTGGGCGAACACGCGATCCACGTTCAGCGGCGGCGGCGGCAAACCGGACCATTCCGATAATTGCAATGTCAACGGCAGCAAGGTGCCGCTTCCCTGCAAGACCAATTGGGGTAAGGTCTCTTGCCCAGCTACTGCTTCCAGCGGCAGCACTTCCCAGGGGCCGCCGGCCAATTTGGGCTGAAGGTGGACGGCCGGCGCGCTCGAAAAGCGCACGCGCGTGTCGCATTGCGTAGCTGAAATGGGCCAAAGCAAACCAAGATCGGCCACCGGGCCGACGGCCGGTTGCTCGCGAACGCGCAACGGCACGGCATAACTCACCGAGACGACTTGCACGCCGCCGGTTTCAGGCGGTATTGCGAGCACCCATTCCATACCGGATGAGGCGAGCGTAGCCCCCTCCAAGACGCGAAATGCCATCGGCGCCACGCCGGTGGTAGGACGAAGCACCAAATTCCGTGTGGAACTTGCCGGCGGAAAGGTTAGTCGCTGCCGAATGTGCGCTTGCCGCTCCCCCAGGGTAACATCGACCAGCGACTCCATTTGCCACTGTATTTGCACCGGCGACCAGGCCAAGTCAATCTGGGCCGGTGTTCGGGAGGTAGTCGCCCCGGCGCCGGCGGCTGCATTCGCTAGATTTGTTGTCAATGGCCGACTCGATTCGCTGACTCGATCGCGGTCCCATTCATGCACCTGGCCGCGCACTTTTAGCCCTTCCGGAACGTAAACCTGAACGCGCCCGTCCCGGTCTTGAGTCTGCAGCACTCGCGGCAAGATGAAGCTCGCCTGGTTGGCCCCCGAACGCGCCGGAAAGAAGCCTTCGATTTTGCAGCTGAATTCGGTCCTGCGCGGCCGCACCAGCCGTAACTGCCAGCGCTGAGGTGACGAGGTTGGCACTGATTCCAAGCCCGCGACCAGCGCCGGCGGGCTGGCCTGCAATCCTTCTAATTCCGATGGGATGTCCAGATCGAGGTGGTCGATTTCGGTGCGAATGGGGTTCGCGCGGATTTCTAGCACGAGCCGCCAGCCACCGTCCGCAAGAGTTAGCGTCTGCGTGGTTTGCGTTTGCACTTCACCGCGCAGGGTTTCGGCGTCCAGGAACAACCACGGGGTATTTTGCGCGCCGGCATTCAACGATCGACTGCCGAATGCGTAAACGGCATCCGGCGCGTTCGCGTCCTCCGGCGCCGCCTGACGTGAAACATCGGGCCGCAAACGAGACACCAGCGGCCGCAGTTGGCTCGGCGCGAAGATACTGATCGTGCCCTGCTGGCGAAAAGCGCCCGGAACGACGACGGGTCCGACCGCAACGGGCCCCTTGCGCGGCACTTGTTGCTCGATAAGCAGTGTGACTTCGTCTTGCCGCGGGTCGTGCACCTGCACCAGCCAACTTCCCTTCTCTTCTTTGCCACGCGCGAGCGTGGGCATCGTCTCCGGATCGCCCGACTCGACGGTGACGGAAGCATTCGCCGGGGCCTGGATCTTCCATTCGTTCATTCGGCCGCGAATCGTCTTCAGCGTCAGGCGGGTCGTCGTGGTGATATTGGTTTCATCGAGGCGAACGGCAACGGCTGCCTCGGCAACCGGCAACGGATCGGCCGACTTTTGTGGAGTCGGGTTATCCCAGTAAAGTTCGATGCCTTCCACCTGGCCGAGCACTACGCCCGGCGCTCCGGCCGCCGGCTTTTGCAATGTCGGCGCGCTTAGGTTCTGCGGAGGGTTCATGGCCGCCGTCGCCGGCGCCAAGCGCCCCAGGCGCACGCGCGTGACCGCAGCGGGGAATTCAAACTGGTCGATTAAGGTGATGGGCGAGCCAGGCAAATGCAGCGTGAAGCCGCGCTCGTTGCCGCTAGCCCCGCGCGCCGCAACCGACGCTTCGAGTTCCAGTACCACTTTGTGGGTGCCGGGAGTCTCCACCACCACCGTGTAGCCGTCGTCGCCGTTTTGCAGCAAGGGCAGCTGGCCGTCATCGATGGTGGCACCAATCGCGCCAGCCTTTCGGCAGCCGAGAGTGATCACCGCTCGCGGCGTCGTCGTGCGAAACTCGAATGTCGCCTGGATCTTGGCGACGTCTTGCTGACCGCGCAACTCAATTCTTCCAGAGAGCCGGCAAACACTCGGGATCTCCGGCTTGTCCGGGTTTACCTGTTTTTTCAACTGCTCGATGGTATCCAGCAACTTTCGGTATTCTTCGGCCGAGAGGACGACGGCATCGGTCCTTTTGAGCCCCTCCTTCGCATCGCTATTTGGAATAACCAGGGCGCCGCCTGGAAGTTTTCCACTGTCGACCGGGCGCGGCATCACCTTGATCGGTTCGGAAGCTGGTCGTGGTGGGTCTGCCGCGACCAACGTTCCGGCCGAAAGCACGCTTACGATCAAAGCGGCCGTCAACCTTCGTGCCATAGCGACTGTCATTATACCTTGCCCAGCCCGCAAATCAGGCGCAGTTTGAGCAGATTTTGCCTGGGGGGCCGGAGCCATGACGAGACGTACCAACGGTAACGATTGTGCCGAGGATTCGGCCGCCCGCCTTTTGCGTGCTGAGAAGGCCGGTCGCATTGACCTCACAATAAACATGAGGCGCGAATCACTCCTTGATCACGCGCGCATTGGCCCAATCCACATGATCGCAGATATCAGCGCCGGGTCCGAACTCGACGACCAATGTGAGTTCTTTCGCTCCCATGATGTCCACATGAATCAAGCGCGGTCCTGTAGCAAATGACAAATCACGAGCGGCGCCAAGGTCCTTCGGCTTGCCATCGGCCAAAACGGCAATGCGAACCGCCCCGCCGTGGCCGGTTTGGTCGTCGAGGCCCACCAGCGACTCAAAGCGACGATAATTTCCGTTCAACGTGAAGCTCAAACGGCTTTCCGAATGCAAGCCGATGCCCTTGTCGAACCAGCTGCTCTTCAGTCGCAAGGGAAGACCCGCCACGCTGCGGTCCATTTCGTAATTCCAACGCTGCCCCAAGTAGGGCGTGTGCTCATACGCCTTCGGTTTCAGATCGGACAAGTACACCGCCTTGCCGTGTCGAATATCGAGACTGACAATTTGATCCCAGGGAATGCGAACCTCACCGCCAAAGAGTGTCTTGCCGCGAAGTTCACGCTCATCGGCGTGCGCAGACAGCAGCGCCAATCGGCAGCCGTTGGCCAATACCAGCCGGCCGTAGGTTCCGCGCGGCCGCAACGTGCGTGCCAGGTCGGTGTTCATGGCCAGGGCGACGATGTGGCTTGTCTCGATGCTGGTTTCGCGCTTGCCATCGTTCAAACGGAACGGCTGGGTAACGGTCTTCATTCCAATCACGGAGCCAAACAGCGCGTCGCCGTTGTTCAACAGCACCAGATCTTTGCGGCGGTTCTCGCTGAGCCATTGTCGGGTCGGATCATTATGTGCCGGCGGCGATTGGAACCAGATGACCGCCAACGCCGAAAGGGGGATCGCGATTTCCTGATCGGCTTCGCGGCCGGTTCCCAGAATGACTCGAAAGCGGACTTGATCCTTTTCAATTGCCAGCACGTCGCCGCTCAACCGGTCGCCGTTTGCGAAGATGACCTGCCTTCCGGCGGGCAACGGCGGCAAGAGCGCATCCTTGTGCCGAATCGAAATTAAATCGACGCCTGGAATCTTCGCCTCTATCTCGCCAGCAAGGGCGACCGTCCAATCGCTGGCCAGACTCTGGATGGCCCCTGAAACCGCTTCGCCGGTTGCAGAGTGCGCGACAAAAGCCTGTGGTTCCGGCTCCGCCGCGAGCGCAGCCGACACCAGCAGAAAACACGAGCCCAGCATGGATATTCGTTTCATGATGACGCGTTGACTATTTTAGCGCGCGGCCACAGAAGAGCCAACCCGCGCAGCGCCGTCGTGGAAATCAGCGTGTCCAGAGGCTATGTTGGATAGCATGTTCACGCCTGCCCATTTTGAAGAATCTCGGCTCGAAATCCTCCATGATTTGATGCGGCGGCATGCCTTGGCAATGGTCGTCACTCTAAACCGAGAAGGACAAATTGTCGCCAACCATGTTCCGCTGCTCTTGTGTGCATCGCCGGCGCCGCTCGGAACGCTGCAAGGGCATGTTGCTCGCGCCAATCCGCTCTGGTCCGATTCCCGTCAAGACGTGGAATCGCTCGCAGTGTTTCAAGGACCCGAATCCTATATCAGTCCTTCTTGGTACGCCACAAAAAAGGAAACGGGTCGCGTCGTGCCCACCTGGAACTACGCCGTCGTACACGCGTACGGATTCCTGCGTATCATGGACGACGCCAACTGGGTTAAGTCGCTGGTCGAACGACTGACGGCGGTGCATGAATCAAGTTTGCCCCAGCCGTGGAGCGCGTCCGATGCGCCGGCGGATTACATCGAAAGTCGCCTCGAGGCCATCGTCGGAATCGAAATGGTAATCACGCGCTTGCAGGGCAAATGGAAGATGAGCCAGAATCAACCGGGCGCCAATCGGGCGGGCGTCATCGATGGCTTGCGCTCGCTCGGCACTCCGTTGGCCGCGGAGGTCGCCGATCAGATTCGCTCGCCGCCGTCCTCGTGATGAACGAGCGCATCAGCGCGCGACTCGTAGCCGGCACGGCTATTGCACACTCGTCGCCGATCTTCCAATCGGAGGCTGAATATGGAGCGCCGGGCCATTGTGGTGCGCGGCATCGTGCAGGGGGTCGGCTTTCGACCCTTTGTGTTCGGCCTCGCCACGCGCCGGCAACTTGGCGGCTTTGTCCGGAATCAAACCGGCAGCGTAGAGATTGAAGTCGAGGGTGAAGCCGATTCGCTGGAGCGTTTTTTGGCCGACTTGGTTTTCCACGCGCCGCCCTTGGCCCAGATCGAAAGCCTATGGTCCGAGAATCGTTCACCTCAGGGCGAACGGCAATTTCGTATTGAATCAAGTGCCAACGGCCAAACCGGCGCGACCGTCTTTTTCTCTCCGGATACCGCAACCTGCGCCGATTGCCTTCGCGAACTGTTCGATCCGCAGGATCGCCGCTTCGGCTATCCGTTTCTTAACTGCACTAACTGCGGGCCCCGGCTCACCATCATCACCGGCGCGCCCTACGACCGCCCGCGGACGACGATGGCGTCGTTCCAAATGTGCGCCGCTTGCCGGGCCGAATATGAGAATCCAGGCGACCGGCGCTTTCATGCGCAGCCCATTGCGTGCTCTGTCTGCGGCCCGCGCATGCAACTATGCGGGCCGAACGGAGAACTGATCCAAACGGCTGATCCTCTGGCCCCTTTCGTCGATTCGCTGCGTGCCGGAGGCATTGGCGCATTGAAGGGCCTCGGCGGCTACCACCTCTCCTGCGATGCCAGGAATTCTTCGGCCGTCGCGGAACTGCGCCGCCGCAAGCATCGCGATGAGAAGGCATTCGCGGTAATGGCGGCGGACATTGTTGCTGCCGAAGCTCTTTGCAACGTGAGTGCGGCAGAGCGTGCTTTACTCCTTTCGCCCCAACGGCCTATTGTCTTGCTGCGAAAAAGGGAAAAGGGCGCCACCATTGCCGCGGAAGTAGCGCCGGGTAATCCCTGGCTTGGCGTCATGCTTCCGTATGCACCGCTGCACCATCTCCTCATGAAGGCAGCCGACGGAATGCTGCTGGTAATGACGAGCGGTAACCGTTCGGATGAGCCGATTGCTTACCGCGACGACGAGGCACTGGTAAAGCTGGCAGGGATTGCCGATCTGTTCCTCGTGCATAACCGGCCCATTTACGTTCGCTGCGATGATTCGGTCATTTGCGTTGTAGACGGAAAGGAACTGCCCGTTCGGCGGTCGCGTGGCTACGCGCCGCGACCCATTGAGATGCCGGTTGAATGTCCGGAGTTCATTCTGGCTGTCGGCGGCCAGCTCAAAGTGACCTTCGCGCTTGGCCGAGGCCGCCAAGCATTTCTCAGCCATCACATGGGCGACCTGGACTTTTTCGATGCCTACCAGGCATTTCTTAAGGATGTTGCCCTATACGAAGAGCTGTTCGCAATTCGACCCGACTGCATTGTTCACGATCTCCATCCAGACTACGTGACAACTCGATTCGCGCACGAGATGGCCCAAAAGTTGGGAAGCGCGCTTCTCTCTGTTCAGCATCATCATGCGCATATGGCCAGTTGCATGGCCGAACATGGACTCGTCGAGAAAGTGATAGGCGTGACGTTCGATGGCACCGGTTATGGCCTGGATGGCGCCGTGTGGGGCGGCGAATTTCTCATCGGCGATTATTGCAACTTCTACCGAGCTGCCCATCTGCGCTATGTCGGCATGCCGGGTGGGGAGCAGGCCATTCGCGAACCCTGGCGCATGGCGCTGGCCCACCTCGTCGACGCGGGCGTGCCCCAGTCGCCGGTGAAGGCACGGCTTTTGCAAAACGAGTGGCAAACTATCGAGCGGATGTTGGAGCGGCGCTTGAACACGCCGCTGACTTCGAGTGCCGGACGGCTTTTCGACGCGGTCGCTTCCCTGGCCGGCGTGCGCGATCGCGTCAGCTATGAAGGCCACGCAGCAATCGAACTCGAATGGTTGGCGACCGACGCGGAGCCACAACCGGGCTATCCGTTTGCCGTCGAATCGGGCGCAAGCGTGCCGGACCGCCCACTAATCATCGACACGCGCCCACTGATCCACGCAGTTGCCGAAGATGCAACTCGCCAAGTTTCTGCCAGGCTCATCGCCCGGCGCTTCCACACGACGATGGTGGACATGATCGCTCAAACCTGCGGCCGGCTGCGCAGCGCGACCGGCCTGAATGCGGTTGTCTTGAGCGGCGGTGTTTTTCTGAATAGATTGCTCACAGCCGAGACCTGCACGCAACTGCATCGAGATGGCTTCCGTGTGTATCGCCACGAACGGGTGCCCCCAAACGACGGCGGGCTGTGCCTGGGCCAGTTGGCGATTGCCGGGCATCAGAGAAGTCAGAGACCAGAAATCACAAGTCAGAATAGAACGTGTTAATGGCTTCTGACTTCTCATCTCTGACCTCTAGTGACGACAGCAACCTGCAAACGGAGACATCCATGTGCCTGGGAATCCCCGGCAAAGTCACCGAGACCTACCGCGAACACGACGTGCTGATGGGCAAGGTCGATTTCAGCGGCGTTGGCAAGCGGGTTTGCCTCGAACATGTGCCCGAGGTGCGCCCGGGAGATTATGTTCTGGTGCATGTGGGGTTTGCGCTGTCGCGGATCGACGAAGAAGAAGCGAACCGCGTATTCGAGTTCTTGCGGCAAATGAATCAGCTTGATGAACTCAAGGCGCCATCGTCATGAGATTTGTGGATGAATACCGCGATACGGATGCAGCCCAGAAGCTGGCCGACGCCATTGCCAGCGCTGTGACTCGTCCATGGACGATCATGGAAGTCTGCGGCGGGCAGACACACACCATCGTAAAGTACGGCATCGACCGCCTGTTGCCGGACAGCGTAGAACTTGTTCACGGGCCCGGTTGCCCCGTCTGCGTGACCTCGCTGGAAATGATTGATCGGGCCCATGCGATAGCTTCGCGGCCCGACGTGATCTTTTGCTCCTTCGGCGACATGCTGCGCGTGCCCGGGTCGCGCGGCGATTTGCTGCAAATGAAGTCACACGGCGGCGATGTGCGCGTGGTCTATTCGCCGCTGGATGCCGTAAACCTGGCGGCCGCCAATCCGAGCAAGAAGGTCGTCTTCTTCGCGATCGGCTTCGAGACGACGGCCCCGCCAAACGCAATGGCCGTGTTCCTGGCCCGCAAACGAAAGCTCTCGAATTTCAGCGTGCTCGTTTCCCATGTGTTGGTGCCGCCGATGATTACGGCCATCCTGCAAGCCCCGGGCAACCGCGTACAGGCTTTCCTGGGCCCCGGCCATGTTTGCACGGTGATGGGCACTAAGGAATACGAGCCGATCGCGCGCCGTTACAAGGCGCCCATTGTCGTCACGGGATTCGAGCCGCTCGATCTGCTCGAAGGCGTCTACCGCACGGTGCAACAGCTCCAAGCGGGTCGAGCAGAGGTCGAAAATCAATATGGCCGCGCGGTTCGCGACGAAGGAAATCCGCGCTCCAAGCAACTGATCGACGATGTCTTCGAAGTCTGCGACCGCAAGTGGCGCGGCGTCGGGCTAATCCCCAAGAGCGGCTACAAGCTTCGCCATGAATACCGCGATCACGATGCCGAGCGCCGATTTGAAGTCGATGCCATCGAGACACAGGAATCGTCACTCTGCATCAGCGGGCAGATTTTGAAAGGCCTAAAGAAGCCGCACGACTGCCTGGCCTTCGGCAAAGAGTGCACGCCGCAAACGCCGCTGGGCGCCACGATGGTTTCGGCCGAGGGCGCTTGCGCTGCGTACTACGCCTACGGCCGGCACCTCGACCTTGAGAAAGCCCAGGGACGGCCGTCCTTGGGCTTACAGCTGGTGGGAGACCGCTGATGGCAATCACCACCGAAGACCTGCGTGGCAAAATCCTGCGCAAGTGCCGCGAAAGCATGACTACGAAGGAGCAATTCTTCACCGAACAAGCCGGTAGGATTGCCGAGTGTTGCACGGTATTGGCGAAAGCGTTCGACAATGGGGCGAGGTTGTTCGTGATGGGCAATGGCGGCAGTTCTTGTGACGCGGCCCACGTGGCCGTGGAGTTCATGCATCCGATCATCGAAAAGCGGCCGCCGTTGCCCGCCATGGCCCTAACGACCGATACGGCGATACTCACCGCGGTAGGCAATGATCAGGATTTCTCGGTCGCATTTCTGGAACAGCTGCGCATGTTGGGTCGCAAGGGCGACATCGCCCTCGGCATCTCGACGAGCGGGAAGTCGGCCAATGTGAACCGAGCGCTTCAAGCCGCGCGCGAGATCGGCATGCTGACGGTTGGTTTTTCGGGCCGCGATGGTGGCCGCATGCCTGAATTCTGCGACTGGTGCTTCACTGTGCCGAGTTTCAGCATTCACCGCATTCAGGAGTCGCATGAAACGCTGCTGCATGTCCTCTGGGATTTGATCCACGTGATTCGAGGGGAGGAGGATGTGATCTGACGGTGACGGCGTTATCGGGTGAGGGTGGCAAGGTGACATCAGGAGATATTCGCGTGCCGGAATTGGCAAGAAAAGTGGCGGACAGCAATGGCCAACAAGAAGGCAAAGGGGTCACCTTGTCACCCCCTCCCTCTGTTACCTTGTCATCTTCAACCTGTCCCATTCCCCAATCCCGCTACGACCACATACTCCTGGGCCACGGCAGCGGCGGCAGGCTGACTGCGGAGCTAATTCAGCGCGTGTTCGTGCCTGGCTTTGGCGGCGACGTGCTGGCAGCATTGGAGGATCAGGCAACGATCAGTCTCCCCTCTCCCCTTGGGGGAGAGGGGCCGGGGGTGAGGGGATTTCGCCTCTCCTTCACGACCGATTCTTTCGTGGTGCGGCCGCTGTTTTTCCCCGGCGGCGACATCGGCAAGCTGGCGGTCCACGGCACCGTGAATGACCTGGCCGTCGGCGGAGCGATTCCCAAGTACTTATCCGCGGCCTTCATCCTGGAAGAAGGGCTGGCAATCGAGGGTTTGAAGCGAATTGTTGGCTCGATGCGATCCGCGTGTGACGAAGCAGGCGTGGCGCTCGTGACCGGCGACACGAAAGTCGTAGATCGCGGCAAGGGCGACCAGGTTTTCATCACGACGACCGGCATTGGCATAGTGCCAGACGGTCGATCATTATCGATTCACAACGCCCGGCCGGGCGATCGGATTCTTGTTTCCGGCACCATCGGCGACCACGGCATCGCCATCATGTCGGTGCGCGAAGGGATTGAGTTCGAGACGGTGCTGGAAAGCGACACGGCTTCGCTGGCTGGATTGACGGAAGCAATGCTGCAAGCGTGCCCGAATATCCGCTGCATGCGCGACCCGACGCGCGGCGGGGTTTCCAGCGCTTTGAATGAGCTCGCTGCGGCGTCCCAGGTCGGCGTTCGCCTCTCGGAGTCCGCGTTTCCGATTCGACCAGAAGTGCATGCGGCATGCGAAATGTTGGGATTAGACCCGCTATACGTCGCGAATGAGGGAAAGCTCATCGCTGTGGTCCCTCCTGCCGATGCCGAGCGCGTGCTGGACGTAATGCGCCGCGATTCACTGGGACGAAATGCTGCCATTATTGGCGAAGTCGTTGCCAAGCATCCGGGACTGGTGTTGCTGCGCTCACTGGTCGGCGGTGAACGGATCGTGACGCTCCTGGCCGGCGAGCAACTACCGCGCATTTGTTGATTGGACATCTCTTGCGAATGGCAGGCGCCGGTAGGGACAGCGCCGATCACGGCTTCATTGCTGTACTCGAGCGCCTGGCGCCTTTTCACCGTTCGCCCCTTGGAGGAGATGGGTTGGCGGTGAGGGTATGGTCGCCGCCCCGCCAACGAAAGCCGCGTGCCCTGGTCACCCCTCTCCGGTTGGGAAAAACGGGGGGGTAATGCGGAGGCTTCACCCGCCGCCGAAGTGCGACTCGATGTCCAGCGTCACGGTGGCGATGTTGCTGTCGTTGGTGCCGGCGGTCGCATAGTACGTGAACGTCACCGTGCCGGTGAAACCGGCATCGGGGGTGTACGTGAACGAACCATCGGCATTCAGCGTGAGCGTGCCGGAACTCGGTTGCGACACCAGAATGGCCG
>Ga0070732_10000591_pt1 | contig 22143 bp, 13 predicted proteins | sample Coa_R1_5_FD_66449 | JGI IMG/M metagenome (GOLD analysis project Ga0070732, IMG submission 66449) | Surface soil microbial communities from Centralia Pennsylvania, which are recovering from an underground coalmine fire - Coalmine... | ecosystem: Environmental > Terrestrial > Soil > Unclassified ... | reverse complement strand
CCAGACGCTTGCCGCCGGGACAACTATGCAAGAGCGCAAGTAAGCGCCGGCACGCTTCCGCTTCGACGGGCGTGATCGCGTTGTAGGCCGTCATCGGCAGCGCGGAAAAGTAGCCCGGGGCGGGGAAGGAGGCAGCCACGGCCACGCGCTCGATGGATGCCGGCCAGCCCATGTTGTGAAAAAAGCGCTGCGTCCAAGAAATCGGATTGTGCCCGAGGTTCGCCACCAGCACTCCGGAACTGAAGTCGTAAAGCCGGCGGCCTTCCAGCGTCCAGTGGTAGATGCCGGCGCTGCGCGCGAGAATCGCCTGCGACGGCGTGAAGGTGCGGAGGGTTTTCGGCTCCGCCTGGGATATCGAATCGCGCGTGGTGTTGGATTGGTTTTCTTGCGGATGGTGGATTGGTGGCATGTCCTTAGACTTTCCAAACGGATTTTCAGAGCCGCGCACGGAGCGCAGCGCAGTCAGCGGCAGTCACTGGCTGGCCGCTTACTGCGCTGCGTTCCGTGCGCGGCTCGGACCAAGTTTAGACTCGTTCTGAATAGAGCACCTCAACCTCGCTCTTTCCGGGCGAATGCAGAGCGAGCCCGCCCTTTGGCCCGTTCACAATGGCAAGGCAACCGGGCTGCCCTTTCGCTTGCCGCGCCAGGATCGCTTCCAGCGCCTGCACGATGGCCACGACGTTGCGGTCGGCGCAGACGTCATTGTAGGCGAGGGCGGCCATTTGTTGCAGCCGTTGCGGCCGCTCTTCCTTCGGCCCGCCGAATTCCACGAATGCGACTTCTTCGAAGAAGCGCTGGAGGATTTCGATGCCGTAGCCGCGCTGCGTTGCTTCGCCCCACGGTTCGATGAAAGTTCCGTTGTAATGATGATTCGGCGTGATCTTGAATTCGCCCGGCGAGCGGCCTTCGACGGTCATTTCCACGCCGCGCTTACGTTGATGCGCGTTCCAAATGCCATTGTCGAAGCGAAATTGCACTTCCTGCTCCACGTAGCCGGGGAAGTTATCGGGCGTGACCCACGAAGTGTGAATGTCGAACGCCGCTTCGCGCTGGTCCGGATGCGTGTAAACAACTTGAAGTTGAACGGAATCCCAGGTCGGACCGGAACTCGGCCCTACGATGCCGCGTTGGCCCGTGGCCGAGACGCGCGTCAGATTCCAGTTCGGCCCGAAAGTAAAGTCGATCAGCTTCAGATAATGCACGGCAACATAGGTGGCAGGATTGCGGCCGTCGATCCATTCGGCAAATTGCGACGCGCTGACTTGTTTCGGTTCCAGCAGCGAGCAGTAACCGTTGTTCACATGATTCAGGACGCCATTGAGCACGTGGGTTCGCAGCTTCTTGTGATCCGGATCGGCCAGCTTGTGGTACACGACCTTTGCCAGCACCCGCTGCTTGCGCGCCAGTTCCTGCAACTGATCGAGTTCTTGCAAAGTCAGCACCGAGGGCTTTTCGATGAGCACATGCTTGCCCGCCAGCAGGGCGGTGCGCGCGGCAGGGAAGTGGCGGTCGTCGGGGGTGGCCACGCAGACCAGATCGACGCCGTGGGCTAGCATCTTTTCGACCGCATCGGGCTCCGTGAAGCTGGCGAAGGAACTGAGCCGGCCGGCTTGCCGGAGTTTTTCGGCTCGGGCGCCAGTTCGACTCGCGACGGCGGCCAGTTCAACATCCACGAACCCGATATCGCGGCGATAAAGCCCGCGTGAATACATCTGCTCGAATAGCGGCCGGTAGGTCTCGTCGAAAATCATCCCCAGCCCGACCATGCCGGCGCGGAGCCGGTTGCAATTAATATTGATCGCATTCGTCATGCTATTTGGCTTTCTGCTTCGGCCGGTCGGCCAATCGTATCACGAACCTCAACCCGGACCAGGTTTCGTCGATGGCACAGACTTTATTATCAACCAGCCCCACCTTTAGGCCAATCTCGCGGACGATGTCTTCACTCAGGTCGGTGGGCACGCCGGACGCCTTCTTCGGCCAGGCCACCCAGAGTCCCCCAGCAGGGGCCAACCGGCGGGCAAGCTTCGCGAACGATTTCTGCAATTCGGCCCGCGAATCGGTAAACAGCATGATAATGTCGAAGGCCCCTTCATTGCCCATTTCCCGGCTCAACGTCATTTCCGCCGCCGCTTCACCGAGCAACTCTAGAAGGCTCTCCGGCGCCTTCCAAAGCAGCACCCTGCAGCCCGGCTTCATGCCCAGCTTTTTCGGCAACGGCGTGCCTGAATACCCAGCCATGCGGTTTCCTTTTTCTTCGCGGAGTAATTGAACATAACTAGGATTATCGGACATTGAATTGGTACCAAGCCGCGCGGGCGAGTCTTCGAGCCCCGCCGGTTCAACGTCCGATAATGTCTCTTATGTTCAATTAGATTGCCATTCCAATTAGCGGCGAAAACGCCTCGATTTCCAGGCCTTTTCGGCGATTCCTGAATCAAGCCGGCAAGGCCGGTTCATCTTGCGACTCCAAGGCCAATGCGGTAAGAACTGATGCGGATTATCGGGATCGAAGCGACGATTTCCAGGCCAATCGAATGGATGCGACCAAGAGCACTTGGCGGAGAGTTTTGCGGGAAACGGCGTGGATCGTCCTGTGGGGCACGCTGGGGTCGTTTTGGTGCCTGCGGGCCGGCCATGAACTGGGCGGCACCTTCGACGAACCGGTCTATTTGCGCTACGGTCTGGAGCACTGGCGCACCGGCAGCACCTATGAACTCATGCGTTTGGGCACCATGCCCCTCCCTGCCGACGTGACCGCCCTCCCGGTCTACACTTGGGAGCGCTGGCGGGGACAGACGTTCGATGCCGTTGAGGACTTCGACACCATTTTGCCCGTGGCGCGAAGTGGCACGCTTCTCTTTTTCTGGCTTATGCTGATCTACGGCTGGCGGCTTGGCAACCAGATTGCCGGCCCGTGGGCCGGCCGGCTGGCGGTCGTCTTTTTGGCCTGCGAGCCGAGCCTGCTGGCACACGCATCGCTGGCCACGACCGATTTGGCCCTCACGGCAATGGTTTTGGTCTATTGCTACCATTACCGGGCCGGCCGCGAGCGTGGCTGGAGCTGCCGGGTATTGCTGGCCGGCGTTTGCTTCGGTTTTGCCATCCTGGCCAAGGCTTCGGCCCTTGCGTTTATTCCGATTTGCAGCGTGGCGATGGAATGGGAGCGAAACTGGCAGCAGTCAACGGCCGCAGGTCACTGGCCGCGATTGAAAGAAGCCTTTGTCACCGTCTTCAGCCGCAAAAACGTCTTCGAATTCGTCCCGATGTCGTGCATCGCCCTGACCGTGACCTTCCTCTATTGCGGCAGCGACTGGAAGGAACATCCGGAGCTGATCCGCCAGGCTCGGTCGTTGCCGGATGGAGCCGCCCGCGCCCCTGCTATTTGGCTCGCAGAGCACCTGCAAATCTTCAACAATGCGGGCGTGGGCCTGTCGCGGCAGATGCAGCACAATGTCCAGGGGCACGCCACCTACATCCTGGGCCACGGCGAACGCCGCGCGTTCTGGTACTACTTCCCGCTGGCGCTGTCGATGAAGATCACCACTCCCCTTTTGGTACTTGCCCTGCTGTGCCTGTTGCTGCGGCCGCAAACGCTGGCGTCGGCGGCCGGTCTGACGACGTTTTGCCTTTTCCTATTCAGCTTCACGTGCCGGGTGCAAATCGGCATTCGCCTGGTGCTGCCGATCATCGCGCTCTTGGCCATCTCGGTGGCGGCGGCCACCGTCCGCGCCTGGCCGCAGCTAGCCGTGGCGAAGCAGCGCCGATTATTGGCGACGGCGAGCTTGGCCGGCCTTATCCTTTGGATGAATTACTCCGCCTGGAGCGCTTGCCCCAACGGCATAGGTTTTATCAACGAACTGTGGGGCGGCTCCCGCGACGGGTACCTTTTGCTCAGCGATTCTAATTACGACTGGGGACAGGGGCTAAACGAACTCGCGAAATGGCAGCAGAAAGAGAATCTGCCGGCGCTTGATGTCTGGTACTTCGGCTCCGATCCGCGAGTGCTGAGGCCGCCATTCCACGTCGTGCAAATTCACACGCTGCCGATCCACAACGAAGAAGAATTACGAGCCAACATGCGGGGCCGCTATCTCGCGGCCGGGACTTCAGTCCTCTATGGCGGGTATTGCCAGGACCCCGCCCAACAAGATTTGTTCCAGCGTCTGCGCGAGCGCACGCCGATTGCGCGCACCACGACGTTTCTGATTTTCGATATGAGTGTGGATGCCATGCCGAACGGCGAAAACCCGGTCAGGCTTGCTCAGCAACTGGAACCGTAGCTTCAGACCGCATGGGCGGCGGAGCGGGCTCAGCACTGAGCCCCTGCTGAAAAACCCCCATGCTCCGGAACTTCTGGTAGCGCGCTTCCAGCAATTGCTCTTCGGGAACGTCATGCAAGTCGCGCAAATAGCGTAGCAGGTACTTTTGCAAGATCCGGCCCATCTCGCGCGGATCGCGATGCGCGCCACCCAGCGGCTCCGGAATAATGTCGTCGATCACACGCAGGCGAAAAAGATCGCGGGAAGTGAGCTTCAGCGCTTGCGCTGCCAACGGCTTCGTCTTCTCATCCGCGGTGCGCCACAGGATGCCGGCGCATCCTTCCGGACTGATCACGGAATAATACGCATGCTCCAGCATGCTCACCCGATCGCCCACGCCAATGCCGAGGGCTCCGCCGGAACCCCCTTCCCCGATCACGACGCAGATAATCGGCGTCGGCAGACGTGACATTTCGAACATGCTTGTCGCAATCAACTGCGCCTGCCCGCGCTCTTCGGCCCCGATGCCGGGGTACGCGCCGGGCGTATCGATGAGGCAAATGATCGGCAGCCGAAACTTCGCCGCCAGCTTCATTTTGTTCAGCGCCTTGCGGTAACCTTCGGGATGGGCGCAGCCGAAAAAGCACTCCGTTTTTTCCTTGAACTTGCGCCCCTTTTGGTGGCCGATCAGGACGACGCGATGTTCGCCGATCCTTGCGAAGCCGGAGCGAATGGCCCGGTCGTCGCCAATCGCCCGGTCACCGTGCAGTTCCACGAATTCGTCGAAAATCGAGCCGACATAATCCGTGAATTGCGGGCGCTCGGGATGCCGGGCGACGAGGATTGTGTCCCAGGGCGACAGATCGCTGTACTTCTTGCGCAGCAGATTACTGAGTTCCCGCCGAATGCGCCGGATCTCCTCCGCGGAAGCTTCCGGGCTGTTCGCCTCCAGGCGCGCCAGCACCTGCTCCATCTCGTGAATTTCGGATTCAAACGGCAATGGCGACGGCATGCATCCGTTCCTTGTTTGAATGGTTCGCATTCAACGCTGTCTCCCATGGGACAACGCCGACGCTGCTTCTCGCCTTCACGGGGGATTTTTGCGACAGAAGGAGTATAGAAAAAAATGCTGGAAATTCCAGGCGAAATGTGGTGGTTTGCGCGACGCGGAGTCTTCGGAGCGGTGCGTGGCAAACCTCCTACTTCTCCTCTTCCGCTTTCGCGGGCATGTTTTTGAAAATGCGCGTACTGCGCAGCGCCATGAGCACTTCGTGGAAATCGTTGTAGCGATCTTCCTTTTTCTTCGCCAGCATCTTCAGCACCATGGCCGCGAAGTCATCGGTGAGGTTCGGCTCATAGGCCTGTGGTGTAATTGGCTTCTCCGAGACGTGCTTGGCGAGAAGCCCCTGTGCACTCTCGGCCCGAAACGGCGGCCGGCCCGTCGCCAACTCGTAGCAGGTGGCGCCAAAACTGTAGATGTCCGCCCGCCCGTCGAGCCGCTTGCCGAAAATCTGTTCCGGCGACATGTAACTGCGGGTCCCTTGGGCCTTTTTGCGTCCGTGGAACATCTTCGCCAGTCCCGTGGGAATTCGGTAGGCGATGGCGAAGTCGATAATCCGCAAATCACCGGCTGCGTTGACCAGCAAGTTGTCCGGCTTTACGTCACGATGCACCCACCCGCTTGCATTCATGAAGGCAAACCCCGTTGCCGCTTGCCGCAAAATGCTGTGCAGGTTCTCCTTCACGAAATCCATCTGCTTGTTGAGCAGTCGTGTCCGCAAGCTGCCCGATGGAAAATACTCCATCACGAAGAACGGCAACGTGGCCGAGCGGCTTACCTTGTAAATGCGAATGATATTCTGGTGCGAAAGCTGCTTGCCTACCTCGGCCTCGTGGAAGAGCAGCTTGCGGTGTTCGCTGCTCGTGGCCGTCTCCGGCAACAGCATCTTCATCGCAAAGTGCCGGTTGCTGGTCAACTCGACAACCTCGTAAACCTGCGAAGTCTGCCCCGTCATCAGGTGCCCGCGCAGCCGATAACCTTCAATGATTTCACTGCCGGCAGTTTCCACGAATGTGTCCTCTGTGCTTCAACGCGAATTCATCAGGACTCTTGTAGGGGAATTCGCAAGAATTCCGAACCACCAATGGTCGGAATTCTTGCGAATCCTGCCACCGTGCCCTGCGGAATGAGTTTTCAACCTCGATTCTACCAAAATTCTTCGAAATGAATATTGCCGCGGCTGCGCGCGCGGTGATTGTCGGCGCGGAAACCGCGCTGCTCTAGAATTTCAATCACTCCAGGCGGCTGCGGGAATACCGTGACGCCGGTTTCGCGTTCGATGAGCGGCACGCCGATCATCTTTGGATTCCCGCACAAGAATACATGCGTGCAGGCCGGATCTAGCTTTTGACCCAGATGTTCCTCCATCTGTCCGCTGGTAATGAGGTCCTGGATATAAACTTTGCGCCCGTCGTTAAGCGCCTCGCGGGTGGTGAGCGCCATGTAATCGTAATTCGGGAAAAGCTTCATCAGCGTCTCATGCGTCCGCAAATAGCCCAGGTCGCGCCGGTAGCGCACGCAGCAGGCCGCGAGGATTTTGCCGCGGTGCCCGCGCTGCAGCAAATCCCAAAGCATGTAGTTGTGCGGCGCCTCGCCGGTGCCGGTGGACAGAAACAGCACGGTATCGGCCGGCTGCACGCCTTCGAGGGTGAAGTTCCCGGTGATTTTGTCATGAAGGTTGATCCGCTCGCCTTCGCGGAGCATGAACAGCCGCGGCGTGAGACTCGGCGGTTGCTCTCCTGCGCCGCCCTCCTTCACGAGAACGACGTAGAATTCGAGCCAGCTACGGCCATAATCCGCAACGAGTTGATCCTCTTCGAGGATTGGGCAACTGATGGAATACGCCCGCCGCACCACCCTCGATTCATCTGCCGGCGCCAGGCCCTCCTCCTGTGAGCCCGGAAAGCGCGGCTCCCAGTTGCCCAGCCCTAGCGATGTGTATTGGCCCGGCAGATGCGGCAGGATGGCAAAATCCGGCTGAACGCGAAAGATCATCAACTCGGGGTTTGGCTTTCGCAGCCGCGTCACGGTCGCGTTGTAGCGCTTCGCGCGCAGCTGCGAGATCTCTTCTGGCGTCATGCGTTGTCGCACTCCGACATTCCCCTCCCCGTTGATAGGGGAGGGTCAGGGTGGGGGTAAGAAGGTCCAAAGTTCCCCCCACCCCAACCCTCCGCCTCAAAAAGGGGAGGGAGAATATTGGCTACCCCACGTTCTTGATCGCGTCCTTCAACAAGACCACGCATTCCTTCACGTCCGGCGACGGATCGGCGGGGTTCGCTTCATATTCAATACTGATGTAGCCCTTGAATTTCACCTCTTTCAGCGCCTTCAGCACCTCGGGGACGTTCAGAACTCCCTTGCCATACACAACGTCGGTGTCTTTCTTGTTGTCGTGATCTTTCAGATGCAAGCCGAAGTTGCGGGCGCCCATTTTCCGCACTTCCTCTTCCGGCTTCAGATCTTTGCCGAGCTGCGCGCAGCGGATGATGTGACCCGTGTCGATACATGTTCCAATCAGTGGATGATGATCTTTCACCGCCGGAAGAATCACGTCGGCACAGTACCAGCGGTGGAGCTTGTTCTTGCCCTGCGGCCCGTGCGGATGGATGGCGATGCTGATCTTGTATTCGTCGACCAGCTTATCGAGGCTGTCGAACGCATCTGGATCGGGGTCGGCGCTCAGGTGTTTGATGCCCAGGTCCTTGCCGAAGTCGAAGAGCTTGCGGTTGGCGTCGGTATTCTTGCTGAAATGTTCGACACCAAAAGCGACTGGGGTGATGCCGTAATCGCTACAGAGTTTCTTTACCGCCTTGATCTGCTCCGGCGTGGAATTCGTCTTCACGTGGACGTTGCAGAATTCCATGTGCTTGAGGCCCGCGTCGGCGGTGCGCTTGATGCACTGCTCGAGATTGAAATTGCGAAAGGTATAGCTCTGCGCGCCCACCGTGAATTCGCCGAAGCCGTCTTTTGGATCGGCTCGGAGGATACTGCTAACCGTTAGGCCAAGCGCGGCCGCCGAACCGGCGCGCAGAAAATCGCGCCGGGAAAACGCGGAAGAAAAGCCCGACATGATGTCGTCTCCAGGAGAGTGGGGTGGTGAAAACCGTGTACCCGCATTGTGGCCGGAAGTGCGTGCAATGGCCAGAGGGAGGAAAAAATGGCCACGGATGAACACAGATTTCATAACACGGATGAACACGGACAAGGAATTGTTCTAAACCTTTTGATCCGTGTAAATCCGTGTTACGAAGTCCGCGTTCATCCGTGGGCATATGCGATTGATACTATTTCTTGTCACTACCCACAAACATCTTCTCTATCTCGTCGTCACTCAGCTTATCCACACCGTCATCGGTATCGATGACCAATGCCATCTTCGCCGGCGTGACCCACACGAGATGATTGCCGAGGCGATATACATCTTTCATCTTCGGGAATTTCTCGAGAATCCGGAAGTACGCATCGCTCTGTGCCTTTACTACCACCGGCTTCATGGCCGGATCGAAGCCGTCGTCGATCCAGACTCCGCCGAGTTCCACGCAGTTGCGGCCATTGCATTGCCGCTGGGCTGTTGGTGCGAGCCGGTCTTGGGCACGAAGCTGATTCGCGGCCAAGGAGAGATCAACGCCGAGCTTGCCGCTCTGGGTTTCCTTATACTGGCGGCTGGCGAGCATCTGACGCGCCTGGTCGTACGCGCTTTTCTGTTGTTTAGCGTCTTCCAAGGCTTTCAGGCGAGCAGCGCCGTCTTTGCCTTCGGCCGCTTTCGGATCCTTTTTCGCGGCTTCCAGCTCCTCATCGAGTCGCTTGTCGAGATACCCGCCACGTTTTTCGCCGGCTTCGCCTGGCTTGTTCTGGTTGGCCTTGGCGAAGTCGAGTGTCTTAGTCGGCGGGGCGTTCGGCGCTTTTGGCGCCAGACCTTCGGGCATGCCAGCGCCGCCAGCAAATCCGCCTACGCCGCCTTGAATCCCAAGCGGCGTACCGGCTCTTGCGGCACCGCCCGCGCCGTTAATCCCCATATTCGGCGCGCCACCCGGCATCGCCATGCCTGGAATGCCTCGGAACGTGCTAGGCTGCCCAGCGCTTGCCACGGGCATCCGCGCATCCGGCACAATCAGGTGGCTCGTAAACGGCGTCGCGATTGAGTACTTTTTCGCCAGCGCCAGCAATTCATCCATCAGTTCCTTCTTCTGGCCGTTGGCGCGAATCTGATCGAGCAGGTAGCCGACTTTGCGCCGGGCCCAAATCTGTTCGACGAATTCGCGGTCCTCATTGGTCTTGGGAGCAAACGTGGTTTCGTACACGAAATCGCGCGTCTCCTTGCCCATGAGGCCGCTGAGCTTGATCGCCGCACTCCCCTGCCCCGAATACCGGCCCAGAACGATCACCTGCCCGCCGTAGAACAGGTCCGGCAGGTTCGGCGGGTACATTTCTTCGAGGCGGACATTTTCGCCCACCGTCAGCCGCAGATTCGCCAATACTGGATGGCTGATCTTGCTGTACAGGCTGCTCACCTTTGCTTCGATATCCTCGGCCGGCCGAACATAGGTGCTCACCGCTCGCGTCTGGTCGGCCAGTTGGTCGAGAAATGTAGCATTTACGTCATCGCCCACGCCGAAAGTGAAAATGCGCGTGTTGGCCGAATTCCGGGCCGAGACTTCCTTCACGATCTTGTCAGGATTGGTTTCGCCAATCGTCGGCTCTCCGTCGGTGAAGAAGACGATCGTGAAGTTGCGGTTTTCATCCTTGGTGCGCATGTCAATGGCTGCGTTGAGCGCGTCTTGAATAGCCGTGCCGCCGCGAGCCTGGAGCTTGTCCACCCATTGTTTGGCGTGGTCGATCTGTTCGGAATTGGCGTCCACGAGATTATCGCGATATCGCGTCACCGTGGTCGAGAAGTTCATCAGCCCGAAGCGGTCTTGAGGGTTCAGATTCTGCAGACAGTACTTGAGCGCTTTGCGGGCCTGGTCCATCTTCACACCGCTCATGCTGCCGGACGTGTCGAGCACCAGCACCACGTCACGGGGAATCTCATTCGACTTACTCAGCTCAATCTGCGGCGAGATCAACATCAGAAAATAGCCGTCTTCGCTACTGATCGGCCGGTAGAACATCGTTGTGAGGCCGATTTCCTTGTTGCCCGTCGAGTACATTAATTGGAAATCTTTGTCAAGCAGCGCCTGATCGCGCTCAAAGGTCACTTCGGTTTGCTTGTCGCTAATCTTCTTCAACGAGATGGCATGCGTGGGGCTGTAAACATTTTGCACAGCGTGCTGCGACCTGATCGTAGCCTTAATGGAAAATTCTTCCAGCGTGCGCGTGGCCTTGCCGTCGGTCTTCAGCGGGTAGATGTATTCGACAATGCCGTCGTCCGCAGGAACCACGGCCTGGAAACTGAGAATGACCTTTGAGTCCTTCTTCGGCTCGACAGGAAAAATGCGCAGCCGCATCATGTTGTTGCCGATGTACTCCAGCAATCCGGGATCCTGCGTGCGGCGAACGATGTCGGTATAAACCTTGCGGGCATCATCCGCCTTTACCAGTTCGCCGCTTTGCTCCTTGCCGTCCACCGTCATGCTGAACTTGTTGACGCTCGCGCCCTTCGGAATCGGGAAAATGTAGGTCGCTTCCAATTGCCGGTCGGTGTGGTTGCGGAAGACCTGCTCTACCTTCGTGGTGGCCACCTGATCTTCAATAGTGATCTGCACGCGATGATTCACCATCGCCAACGGCGGCAGGTTCTTATCTTCTGGAATGAGCAACCCGTGGCCCTGGACACTCGCAGCCATCCACAGCCCCACCACAACGGCAGGCAATGCGTAACGCATGACGCTCTCCCTCTTTGGGAAACGGAAAATATCTTCTCTGCACTATAAACGAGACAGGAGTGGTTTTCGATTTATTTCTGCCGAATTGTTACAGCCGCGTTGCAGAAAAAAAGAAAGCCCAGGAACGGCAGTCCCTGGGCTTCCCCTGCGGAAAAAGTCTTACTCGGGCTCGCGCACCGAAATTAGGACTGGCACACTGCCGGGCCGTTTCTCCCGGCGCGTCTCAACAAAATGCTTGATATCTTTGGACGTGGCCGGGTTGCTCGTCACCTTGCCGTTAGACACCAACACTAACACCAGATTCTCAAACGGTTTCGCCGGCAACGATTTGGTTTGCAACCACTTCGGCTCGACACCGAGCAGCGGCTTCAACTGGGAAGGCACGAGCGAATGAAGGACCAACTTGTCGAGTTGCTTTTCGCTCTTTCGATCTTCAGCGGCAACCGCTTGTAAAACGCGGTCGATTTCGTCCGGCGTCAAATGCTCGACATAGAAGAGATACTGAACCTTGGCGACCTTCAGCCTTTGGCATTCCTGAGCCACCGCATCAACCAAGACTTTTTGGCCCCCAAATGCCTTCTGAAGTTTCTCGCTCGCTTTTGCCGAATCCTTGCAGAACAAGTCGATCTGGATCATTGGATCGGCTCTCAGCGCGTCGATCAGCTTCTGACGCTCGGCCGGTAAATCTAGGTCCTTCATCGCGATGATTGGCGATAACTTCGGTGGCGGAATTTGTGTCAATGGTCCGACGCTCGGGCTGCCCGGACTGCCCAAACCAGGTTTTTTCGGCTCTTGCGGAATTATTGGCGACGGGGTGACCGTCTCCACGACAACTTCGGACGGCGGGAAAGGCAGCTTTTCCACGCGCGCGTTGTCGGCCCCATTGTTGGCGGGCTTCACCGCGACCGGCGGTTCGATCAGTCTTGGCGCCGGCGCCTTTTCGGGTAGATTCTTGTTTTCCTTGGCGATCCCAGCCTTCTTCTGCTGTTCATTCCAGATGACCACCAGCGTGGTTGCGCCGCAAATGGCTAGGATGACCGCGGCGGCGGCCACCGTGTTCGCCCACACCGGCATCCAGCGGGCAATCGGGCTCAAGCCGCGATTCGGGGCCGGCTTCTTTTCCGCCACGCGCTTGAGAATGACGGCCGGGAAATCTTGTGACAGGCGAATGCGCCGCATGTGCTGCAAGCGTTCGGCATCGCGCTTCATTTCACAATACAACGCGCGCGCCTCGGCCGACTCGCCCAGCAACTGGTCAACGGCTTCGCGCTGACGGGCGGTGAGTTCGCCGTCTACAGCCGCACTCAGTAATTCTTGAACTCTTTCGGAAAGCATGACAGCAACCAGTGAGGGGGACCTCTTTTTCGTTTCACCGCCAACACGCTAAGATCGCAAAGAAAACTCAAACAACCACTAATCTTTGCGCCTTTGCGTCTTGGCGGTGAATTCTATTCTTCATCCTTCTGCATCAGTTCCCGCAACTCCATACGAGCCCGGTGTAAGCGGCTCCGAATCGTGCCGATGGGAACTTGCAGAATCTCGGCTATGACCTCGTACTTCTGTCCTTCAATGTCCTTGAGAATCAGCACGGCCTTATGTTCCGGCGATAGCTTATTCAACGCATCGCGTATTTGCGCTTCCTGTTCCTGCTGTTCCAGCGAATCGCCCGGCTGGTTAAACGCCGTCTCGTCGATGGGGTCAATCGACAGGTCGCCCTTGCTGCCGGTCTCGATGCTCAGAGCTACCTTGCGCTTGCGCTTCAGGCTGATGGCTGCGTTCATCGCAATGCGATACAGCCAGGTGAAAAACTGGGCGTCGCCTTTGAAGCTCTCCAGCGACTGGTACGCGCTGATAAACGCTTCCTGCACTACATCATTAGCGTCGTCGGCATTATCGACCAGTCTGTATACCGTATTAAACAGGCGATCCTGATACCGGCGCACCAGCTCTCCATAAGCCGCAGAACGGCCTTTCAGGCATTCCTGGATGAGCCGGCGGTCATCAATCGCTTCCACGGCATACCCGTATGATGGACGCGGCGAAAGGGCAGAAAGTTCCCTTGGGCGCGCGAATTGCTCGCTGGTGCAGCCTCATCATCATGACACGCTTGATAAGATATGTCAAAAGAATTGACTGGGAGAGCCAGGCAGCTGCCAAAAGGTCAAGAAAAAACACGAAAAGAACAGGTATTTCCTTCCCACGAATCGCCGCATTGCATCGTTTCACCAAAAAAGGGGGCGTGACTCTAGCGAAAGGCGGTTTTTGCAATGAAACCGCGACCTAATTCAAATGTGGATAAGCGAACCAGCAAGCCCCTTTGCCCGCCGCACCTTGTCTACTCGCACCCAACAGGCGTATACTAACCCTGTCTCCCCATGCGTCTATGCGGAAGGTAACTCCCGGTTATGGATAACGACACCATTGTCATTCGCGGCGCTCGGGAGCATAACCTTCGCAACGTACACCTGGAACTTCCTCGCAACGCTTTAATTGTCTTCACCGGCGTCAGCGGTTCCGGCAAAAGTTCGCTGGCATTCGACACGCTTTATGCCGAGGGCCAGCGCCGGTACGTCGAATCGCTATCCAGCTATGCCCGTCAATTCCTGGGCCAGCTGCCGAAACCCGATGTCGATTATCTCGGTGGCCTGTCCCCTGCCATCAGCATCCAACAGAAGACCGCCGCGCGCAATCCGCGCTCCACGGTCGGCACCATCACCGAAATTCACGATTATCTGCGCGTGCTCTATGCGCGCGTCGGGCAGGGGCATTGTCCGCAATGCGGCCGGCCAATCACTGCGCAAGGACGGGATCAGATCTTCAGCCGGATCCTGGCGCTGGCCGAAGGCGCGCGCTTTCTCGTGCTTGCGCCGGTGGTTCGCGGCCAAAAGGGTGAATTCAAGGACTTGTTTGCCGACATGCTCAAGCGCGGCTTTGTGCGGGCGCGGATCGACGGAGAGATTCTTCGGCTGTCCGACGAATCAAAACTCGACCGCCGGATGAAGCACGACATTGCTATTGTCATTGACCGGCTCGTGAATGAACCAAAAGTGCGCACGCGGCTGGCGGAAGCCGTGGAGCAAGCGCTCGCGCTGGCCGATGGCAACCTTATCGTTGCCGTGGAGCATAAAACGGAGGCTGCTGCCAGAGGTTCCGATTCCGAATTCCGAATTCCGAATTCCGAGTTCGAGGATATTCTCCTCTCAGCCAAGTATGCGTGCCTCCATTGCAACATCAGCTACGACCCGCCCACGCCGCAGCTTTTCAGTTTCAATAATCCGCAAGGGATGTGCCTGGATTGCGACGGGTTGGGCATGCAACACACGTTCGACCCGGAATTGCTCATCCCCGATCCCGAAATGAGTTTCTTCGATGGGGCGATTCCGATTGTGGGCCCGATGCGTGGCATGGGCAAATGGCGCAAACACATTTTCGAGGGCGTGGCCAAGACGCTGGGCATTGACCTGAAGCAGCCCTGGAAAGACACGCCGAAGGAGCACCAGGACTGGCTACTGTCCGGTTCCGGCAGCAGGCACATTACCTTCGAATGGAAGCAGCGCGGGGGCAGCGTCTGGAAGCACGGCGGCAAGTGGGAAGGCATCATTCCGCAATTGCTTAGCAGCTTCAAGAAGACGGCCGCGGGACCGCGCCGTCTGCAACTCGAAAAATACATGCGCGTCGTGCGCTGCCCAACGTGTCACGGCAAACGGCTCAACGCCCAGGCTCGCGCCCTACAGGTTTCCGGGCAATCGATCGTTGATGCCGAGGCGATGACCATCGGCGACATGACAGCCCGCTTCGCCGAAGGCGGCAAGCTGGAACAGGGGCTCGATCCGGTACAGAAGCACATCGCGAGCGAGTTGCTGAAAGAGATCCGCGCACGGCTGAAATTCCTGCTCGACGTCGGGCTACATTACCTCACGCTCGACCGGTCCGCCCCTACCCTCTCGGGCGGCGAGGCACAGCGCATTCGTCTGGCCGGCCAGATTGGCTCCGGCCTGGTCGGCGTGCTGTACATTCTCGATGAACCGAGCATCGGCTTGCATCCGCGCGACAACGACCGGCTGTTGCGCAGCCTCGAACGCTTGCGCGACATGGGTAACTCGGTCCTCGTCGTCGAGCACGATGAGGAAACGATGCGGGCGGCCGATTACATCGTCGATTTCGGCCCTGGTCCCGGCGTTCGTGGGGGCGAAGTGGTAGCGGCCGGCTCGTTTACCGATGTCCTGCGCAATCGCAAGAGTCTGACGGGGCAGTATTTGTCCGGGGAAAGATCAATCGCCATTCCCGAACAGCGCCGAAGCCCGAACGGCAAACATCTGCGCATTCTTGGCGCCCGGCACCACAACCTGAAGGACATCAACGTCGATATCCCACTCGGCGTTTTCGTTTGTGTGACCGGCGTGAGCGGTTCGGGCAAAAGTTCGCTAATCAACGACATTCTTTTTGAAGGCCTTCGCAAAGTAGGAATGCGAAGCAGCAATGACCGCAACGGTTCGGCAGAAGAGGAAGATACGGAGGCCGAGATTTCTGAATCCAACCTGGCACAGTCAGAGCTTCGTGACTGGTTCGATTCGATCAAGGGCGTCGAGAATATTGATAAGGTGATCGCGATTGATCAATCGCCCATCGGCCGGACGCCGCGCTCCAATCCGGCCACGTATATCAAGGTGTTCGATGAGATCCGCAGCCTCTATGCCGAAGTGACGGACGCCAAGATTCGCGGTTATCAGCCTGGTCGATTCAGTTTCAATCGGCCCGGCGGCCGGTGCGAGGCTTGCGAAGGCAACGGTTCCAACCGTCTGGAAATGGACTTCCTGGCCGACGTCTGGGTGACCTGCCCGGTCTGCGAAGGCAAGCGTTTCAATCGCGAGACACTTCAAGTTCGCTATCGCGGCAAGAACATTCACGACGTTCTGGAGATGGACGTTCAAGAAGCGCTGCAGCATTTTGAGCATCATCCAAAAGTCAGCGCCATGTTGCAAACGCTGCACGATGTCGGCATGGATTACATCAAGCTCGGCCAGCCGTCGCCTACCCTTTCCGGAGGGGAAGCGCAGCGCATCAAACTGGCGCGCGAACTGTGCAAGCGCAGCACCGGCAAGACCCTTTATATCCTCGATGAACCGACAACCGGCCTGCATTTTGAAGACATCCGAAAACTCCTTGAAGTGCTGCACGGCTTCGCGAATGCCGGCAACACCGTTGTTGTCATCGAGCATAATCTGGATGTCATCAAAACGGCCGACTGGATCATCGACCTGGGACCGGAAGGCGGCGCCGGCGGCGGCGAAATCGTGGCGACCGGCACGCCGGAGCAAATCGCGGCCTGCGAGCGCTCATTCACCGGCCAGGGGCTGCGGCCGGTGCTGAAACGCGTGGTTGCGTCGTCCGGTAGGACAACGAACGGGAAGCCGTTACGAAAAAAAGGAACCGGTACTGAGCACATTACCCATCTCGAAGTTGTGGGCGCTTGCGAGCACAACCTCAAGAACATCAAGGTGCGCTTGCCGCGCGAGGCCATGTCGGTTTGCAGCGGCCCCAGCGGTTCTGGTAAAAGCTCGCTGGCGTTGGATACGATCTACGCCGAAGGCCAACGCCGCTATGTCGAATCGCTTTCCAGTTACGCCCGGCAATTTCTTGGCCAGGTGCAGAAGCCGAAGGTGGAGCAAGTCTCGGGATTATCGCCGGCGATCAGCATCGAACAGAAGACGACGAGCAAGTCGCCGCGTTCGACCGTGGGCACGGTGACCGAGATTTATGATTATTTGCGCGTTCTATACGCACGGCTCGGACAGCATTACTGTCCCGCCTGCGGCATTCCGGTCGGTACTCAGACGGCGGACGAAATTGTCGATAAAGTGCTTGCGTTGCCGGAAGGAGCGAAGATTTATTTGCTGGCGCCCATCGAGCGCAAGGGCCAAGAGAAGTACGAGACGATCTGGGAGGACGTACGCCGTTCCGGCTTCATGCGCATTCGTGTGGATGGAAAATCGTACTCCATCGACGAACCGCCGGCGATCGACCACCGCCGCAAGCACGAGGTTCAAGTCGTCGTCGATCGTATTGCCGTGCGCTCGAATCAGCGAAGCCGAATCGCCGATACGGTGGAAGCCGCTCTCGACCTTGGCCGCGGCGTCACGATGATTGCGCACGTCGATCCGAATCGCGATGAACCCGAGTGGCGCATCGAGCGCTTTAGTCAGCATCTGGCTTGCGAAAATTGCGGCCGCAGTTTCGAGCCGCTGAATCCGCATCACTTTTCGTTTAACAGCCCGCTTGGCTGGTGCCCGACTTGCGAAGGTCTGGGAGTGCAGCAAGGCGCCAAGGCCGACCTGCTGATCCGCAATCCACAGCTATCACTTCGGGAAGGCGCTATCGCCGGCTGGCCGGATGTGGAACCGGGCAAGGACTTCACGCGCTTCGTGGAGGCGTTGGCCAAGTTCGCCGGCTTTTCGCTCGACACCTCGTTCGAGAAGCTGTTGCTGGGCCAACAGCGCGCGATCCTTCATGGAACCGGCGAAGCTTGGATCGAGTTGCCGGCCTCCAATCCGAAATCCGAAATCCGAAATCCGAAATTCCAATACAAGGGCCTGTTCCCTGCTCTCAACGAGGCCTCGCGCGTCAGCCCCGCTTGCCGGCAACGGCTGGATCATCTGGTCAGTGAAATCCCCTGCTCAGCTTGCGGCGGCTCGCGCCTGCGCGACGACGCGGCCGCGGTTCGCTTCGATGATCTGACTCTCGGACAGCTATGCCATTTACCCCTTTCGCAAACCTTGAACCGATTCGACAATCTGAAATTAACCGCGGCTCAAAGACAGGTGGCCGGCGAAGTTTTGCGCGAAATCCACAATCGGCTACAATTCCTCGTCGACGTGGGTCTCGATTATCTGAGTTTGTCGCGGCCGGGACCAACGCTTTCCGGCGGCGAGGCGCAGCGCATCCGTCTAGCGAGCCAAATCGGCTCGGGATTGACCGGCGTTCTATATGTTCTCGATGAGCCCACTATCGGCCTGCACCCGCGCGATAATGAGCTACTTTTGGGAGCGCTCCAACGGCTGCGTGATCTCGGCAACACGCTGGTACTGGTCGAGCATGATCGCGAAGTCATCGCGGCGGCCGACTATCTCCTCGACTTCGGTCCCGGCGCGGGCGACCGTGGCGGCGAGATCACTGCGGCCGGTACTCCGAAACAGGTGCTGAAGAGTCGATCTTCGCTGACCGGACAGTATCTTTCGGGCAAGAAGGCTATCCCGGTGCCGAGCAATCGCCGCCCTGCTTCGCCGCAAGCGGCGTTGAAAGTCTTGGGCGCGCGGCACAACAATCTGAAGAACATAAATGTTTCTTTTCCCCTCGGTTGCCTGATCGCCGTCACCGGCGTCAGCGGGTCGGGCAAGAGTTCGCTCATTCAAGACGTTCTTTACAACACGCTCTCCCGCCGCTTGCATCGCGCCCGGACAGTAGGAGCGGCCCACGACGATATCACTGGTCTGGAGCATATTGACAAGATTATCAGTGTCGATCAGGAACCCATCGGGAATTCGCCGAGTTCCAACCCCGCCACCTATACCGGCGTGTTCGATTTGGTGCGGCAGCTTTTCGCTCAATTGCCGGAAGCCAAGGTTCGCGGTTATCAGCCCATGCGCTTCAGCTTCAACAAGCGCGGCGGCCGGTGCGAAGCCTGTGAGGGAAACGGTCAGAAGAAAATTGAAATGCATTTCCTACCGGATGTTTGGGTCGAATGCGACGTCTGCCACGGCAGCCGGTACAATCCAGAAACGCTGGCCGTGAAGTACAAGGGCAAGTCCATAGCCGACGTACTGCAAATGCGTGTGAGTGAGGCACTGGAGCTATTCGGCAATATCCCGAAGATTCGGGCGGTCCTTCAGACGTTGGCCGACGTCGGCCTGGATTATGTGCAGCTTGGCCAACCCGCGCCGACGCTTTCCGGCGGCGAGGCCCAGCGCGTGAAGCTTGCCGCGGAACTGGCCCGACCCAGCACCGGCCGAACGCTGTACATTCTCGATGAGCCGACCACCGGCTTGCACTTCGACGATATTCGGAAGCTGCTCGATGTGCTGAATCGGCTGATCGATCTGGGCAACACGGCCATCGTCGTCGAGCATAATCTTGATGTCATTAAAACGGCCGACTGGGTCATCGACCTTGGGCCAGAGGCGGGCGAGCGCGGCGGCTTTCTAGTGGCAGAGGGAACGCCGGAGCAAGTCGCAGCGGTGGCGGAATCGCGCACCGCGTCTTTCCTGGCCCAGGTATTGAAAGCCGGTCCGCGTGCCGAGCGCTCCAGATTCGACCCGAATGCAGCGCTGGCAGCCAGGGAAGGCGACCTGGAACTCGAAGCGGTCGGCCAGGATGCGCAATTACCGTGGGAAGCCGACGGCCTACGCTGGCACACGGTCGATCGTGTCACCACCAAGGGCCGGCCGGGGCGCTGGGATCCCGCGATTCTGACGTGGGTCATCGACCAGGTGCATCGCCTCGGCGACTTCTCGGAAACAAATTGGAATCATCGCAGCATTGTCGAAATTGCGGCCAAGAACAAGTCGCAGGGTTGGTTCCTGCACGCGATGACAGGTCAGGAGTGGGTGTTGCGATTGGTCTTCCGCGTAGCCCGCAATTCTTTCAAGCAGGAGAAGCTCGCCCGGCAACTTGACATACCTCCGCTTGATGAGAATGTGGGCGCCGAGGCATATCGGGAAGACCGCGTTCAAGTCGCAAATCGCAAAGGCCCCTGGCAGGAAGTGGCAATCCTGGCGTTTCGGCTCGAAGACATCGACACGAAGGGATTTCGTGGCTTCCTGAAAGAAGCCGTCGCGGCCTTTCAAGCGAACCTTAAGCGAATGCTAGTTCGCCCGGAAGACGTGATGCCGTGGAAGGTCAACGGCGAGCGCTGGCACCTGAGCGACAAGGGCTTTCCGCCGGGTCGAAAGATTCGCTGGGACCGAGCGATCCTACCCAAGATGATCCGGTTGATGCGGCAGGTGGAACCCAAGATCGAAATTAGTTGGGACACCCGCGATGCTATTCTCTTTTATGTTCCTGGAATTAACAAATCGTGGGCTCGCTTTCGGACCAAGGACGAAACCGGCCTCGATTGCCGATTCCTGGGCCCTCCGGGTCAATTCAATTTGAGCCGGATTGACAGGTTTGGCATTTCGCCGAATTTGAGCGAAGTCCGGTCCGACGGACAAATGATGCAGCTTCGCTTCCTCGACGAAGATCATTTGCATTTGAGCGAATTGCGCGAGTTACTAACGGAACATTTGCGCGGCTTTCGAGAAATGAATGAATCGTCCTAAGATGAAAAAGCCCAGGGACTTTCGTCCCTGAGCCTTCGAGCAGCGGCCTACTTGTCTGAAGGTTTCTTGTCCGGTGATTTCTTGTCATCGGGCTTTGAGGAATCCGGTACACCAACGATGGACTTGAGCTTGTCCTTCTGGGCGTCGCTCAACACATCGACCATTTTGGCATGTTCTTCCTTTTTCAATTCCTCAATTTTCTTGTTCAGTTCGTCTATCTTCGCCTTGTAATCTGCCCGTATGGATGACAACTTTGTTTTTTGCTCCCCTGTGAGGTTGAGGGTCTTCCATCCCGATGGGGTATACCCCTTTTCCTTCGGCGTATCCTGACCGGACGAACTGCCCGATAACAAGATCATTGGGACAATCAGCGCGACCGCCACGATCAATCGTTTCATCTGTACCCCCAATTAGTAGGAAAAGAACCAGGATTGACGACCGGCCTTGGATGAATTGCTCCTCAACAAGCGCGTGCGTATTGTTTGTAATAGTCCAACGGGCTTGCGTCAAATAAATTTTTCTGTGTATCGCGTTTTTTTTTTCGAGCTTGAAAACCGGCGGACAAAGCCGGGTTCTTTACTCCGAGTTTGACACTAATCTTGGCGATGCTGATCCATTTTCTGCCTCTGTGGGCCGTGCACATATCCGACGGCGTTCTCTACTGGCCGGTGTGGCTGGGCGGCTACGGGCTACTCGTCATATTTCTTGGTCTGGGACTTCGTTCTCTGCGCGTTGGGAATCCCCATTCCCGTGAAGAACCGATAACTTGGACCGCTTTGCTAACTGCCGCATTTTTCGTGGCCACACTCATCCATGTGAGCCTCGGCCCGACGAGCGTGCATTTGCTGCTCAATGGATTGGTTGGCTTGGTTCTCGGCCGGCGGGCCTGCCTGGCCATTCCCATCGGTGTGGCTCTACAAGCTTTTCTACTGGGACACGGCGGGCTGCAGATGATCGGCGTGAACTCCTGCACGATGCTTATCCCGGCGCTGCTGGCCCGGCCACTTTACCACTACTGCGTGCATTCGCTCTTGGCAGGCGCCAAAGAGATGGCGCTTGCCCTCCTCTGCTTGTTTTTCCCGGGCGCATTGGCTCTCGTTCCGGCTGTGGTCGTGATTACCAGGCTCGCGGCACGTGGCTTGAATTTGGGAATCATCTTTGTGAGCGGCTTTCTAGTCGGTTGTTCGGCCGTGGTTTTGACAGCCCTCCTGACGGGAATCGTGCTAGCTCGTGGCGGTGAAGAAGATTGGACCGCCGTTGCTCTTTTGCTCATGGCGGCGCATTTGCCGTTGGCATTGATCGAAGGCGTGATTGTCGGCTTCACCTGTTCCTTTCTAGCCAAAGTTCGGCCGCAATTGCTGCCTGGTTATGAGCCGCCCACATACGCCCCTCCGCTTCGAACCGGAGAACGTGAACAGGAAGCGCGTTGTGTCATTCCAGCGGAAGAATCTCCTCCAATGGCACTTCCCACTGACCTAAGCCCACGCTGACAACCGCAAGGTTTTTGCGGTGGTCGATACGAATGATTTTCCCCGGCTGATCGAAACGAGCCACCTGCACGCGATCATTAGCCTGCAATCTTGCGCGGCGCTCACGCAGGGCGGCGGCTTCTGCGGCCTGCTTTTCGGCCTCGGCGACCTTGCGAGTGTATTCTTCGCGCTGCAACTCCGCTTCATGTTGCA
>Ga0070732_10000590_pt1 | contig 22160 bp, 19 predicted proteins | sample Coa_R1_5_FD_66449 | JGI IMG/M metagenome (GOLD analysis project Ga0070732, IMG submission 66449) | Surface soil microbial communities from Centralia Pennsylvania, which are recovering from an underground coalmine fire - Coalmine... | ecosystem: Environmental > Terrestrial > Soil > Unclassified ... | reverse complement strand
CATTCTGATCGTGCTCATCGTCAGGTAGACGCGGACGCGCCGGGACCGTCAGGGAGTCCCGGGCAGCCGCCTGGAGAGAGACGATGGGCGCGACTGGCGCGATGGGCGTCGTGGCCCTGACGCTTGGCGTTTTGGGCGTCGGCGGCGTGGGGCCGGCCCTCGGCGGGCCGGTCCCGACGCCAGCCGGCGGCCATCGCTTGATCGACGTCCCCTACTTCCCGCAGACACCGGCGCTCTGCGGCGGCGCCGCCCTGGCGATGGTCCTGCGCTACTGGGGCGACCGCACGGTCCTCCCAAAGGACTTCCAATCCCTGGTGAATCGATCGGCCGCGGGCATTCTGACGGGCGACCTGGTTGCCGCCGTCTCCCGCCGTGGCTGGCGGGCCATCCCCGGCCAAGCGCGGGAGTCCATCGCACTCCACGATCTCGGGCCCGAGGTCGACCAGGGTCGGCCTGCCATCGCGTTAATCGAGCGATCTCCGGGCCAATTCCATTACGTCGTTGTCGTCGGCCTCACCGAGACGACCGTCGTGCTCCACGATCCAGCGCGAACGTCGTTCGAAGTAGTGGCGGCCGACGCCTTCGACCGCGAATGGCGAAGCGGCGGGAGCTGGTTCCTGATCGTCCTGCCGCGAGCCGCCTCTGACGGGGTCTCCGATCGCGGCAACCAGCCCGTCGCGGCCGCCTCCTCGGGGCGCAAGGGCGCGTGCGGCGCGCTGGTCGATCGCGGTGTCGCGCTCGCCGACACGAACCGGGAGGGAGCCGAACGCGTCTTGAGGACGGCGAGCGAGTTGTGTCCCGACAGCGCGGAACCCTGGCTGGAACTCGCGGGGCTGAGTTTCAAGGCCAGCCATTGGCGCGACGCCGCTTCGCTCGCAGAGCGCGCGGCCGCCCTCGAACCCGCGAACCAGGACGCCTGGGAATTGCTGGGCTCAGCCCGTTACCTGGCAGACGATGCCTCCGGCGCGCTCGAGGCTTGGAATCACGTGCGCGAGCCGACGATTGATGTCGTCACCATCTCCGGCGCTCGCCGAACACCGCAACCCGCCCTGATGCACCTCATTGGGCTCGAGCCGCGAACGGTACTCTCGCCCGAGGCCTTCTCACGAGCGGCGCGGCGCTTGTCGGATGCGCCAGCCGCGGCGAGCAGCCGCCTCGTGTACGTGCCAGAGGCCGACGATCGGGTCACCGTCTCGGCAGCGATCGCGGAGCGCGACGCTTTTCCGCGTCAGCCGTTGGCGCTCGCCGCGCTGGCCGTTCACTCGGTCCTCGCCGAGGAGCTGCAGGTCAGCCTGGCGGGTCTTGCTGGTCAGGGGGAAGTCGTCACGGGTGAATGGCGCTGGCCCTCTGCCCGCCCCCTCATCGGCGGCGCCCTCACGCTGCCATCGCCGGCCCCATTTCCGGGCGTCGCCAGCATCAACGCGTTCTCGGAACACCAGTCCTATGCCGTGCCGGTCCCATCCGGTGCCAGCACCGTCCTTCGCGACGAGCGCCGGCGCGTCACGTTCGACGTCGGGTCGTGGCTCTCAGGACACACGCGTCTCGAAGCGGGATCCGGCCTCGATCGATTCGGCGGGGCGGACTATCTCTCGATGCGCGTGGCGCTCGAGGAACACACCGCTGGCGATCGAGTCGTGGCCCGGGCCGAGGGGCAAGTGTGGCGCTTCGGGCCCGGCGCGGGCTTCTCGACAGGAGACGTGAGCCTCGCCTGGCGGTCGAGCCAGGATCCGGCGGCCTCGTCCTGGTCCGGTCTTGAAGGTCTCGCCAACGCGAGCACGACCGCGCCCCGCGCCTTGTGGATGGGGGCCGGCACAGGTCAGGGGCGCCCCGTGCTTCTCCGCGCCCATCCGCTCCTCGAGCGGGACGTCGTCGCCGGTCCCATGTTCGGGCGCCGCGTCGTGTTTCAGACGATCGAGTACCAGCGTCCTTTCGATCAGACCATGGCGGGCCCGCTCGGCGTGGCCGTGTTCGTGGACGCGGCACGAGCGTCGGGCGGACTGGTGGGGTCAGCCCCACCTGTCTCCAATGTCGATGCGGGCGTCGGTCTGCGGCTCCACCTCATTCAGGGCGGCGGCGTCGCCCGACTCGACTTCGCGCGCGGTCTCGAGGACGGCCGATGGGCGTTCTCGGCCAGCTGGTCATCGGCGGTGGGCTTGCCGTTTAACCGGAACGCGTCCTGGTAGCGCTATCCGCCGTTGGGCTTCGGCCTGACGGCATTCGACAACGTCAGCCGGGTGTCGCGGGTCACAGCGCTGATCTGCAAGTTGTAGCCGTTGGGCGTTTGCGTGTGATAGCTCTTGAACGCGGCCGTGTGAATCTCGTCGGGGACCCACGTGCCATCAGGCGCCTGATGGCGGCTCGACGTGTCGATCTGCGCCCTGAGGCCGCGCTTCTCCAGTTCCGCCTTGACCCCATCGGTGTCCCACGGTGCGATGCCGAACGAGATGTGATCGATACGCGCGCCGCGCGGCGCGGCGGCCGGAGTGGCCGGCGCTGGTGCATCGGCCGGCGGCGCCCCGCGGGCTCCACGACGACCGCCGCCGCCCCTGCCGAAATTGGGGTCGAGCGGATTGCCTCCGCGGACGATGACGTCGCCGACCTCACCGATGAGGCACTCGTTCTGACTGCCCTCGTCGTAGGTCGGCTTCCATCCCAGCAGGTTGCAGTAGAAGGATGCGCTCTTCTTGTAGTTGCTCACCGAGAACGACAGGTGGTCCAACCAAATCGTTTTCCAGCCCGTTGACTCGAACGGCGCCGCCGCGGACAGCTTCCCGCTCGGGGGCGTTCGGCGGCTCTTCGCAAGGCCGTTGCCGTTGCTGATTTGAAGATCGAATCCATCCGGATCCTTCACGTGGAAGCTCTCGAACCCCTTCCCGTCGTTGTCGGCGACGGGCGTCAGGCCGCGCTTCTGGAGCTCCGCCTCGACCTTGCTGGCGTTCCACGGGTCGATCACGAAGCAAAAGGACGCGACGACCGCTCGGGTCCCGCCCCCGGCGGAACCAGCGGCTGGAGCGGCGTCCATCGGTCCTGGCTTGAAAATCACCGATCCCCAATCGCCGATGTCCATGACGGCCTGTTGGCCGTCGTCAACCCGGCACGTCCACCCCATGAGGGCACCGTAGAACGCCGCCTCCTTCGCGTAGTCCGCGACCTGGAATGTCAGGTGGTCGAGCGCTACCGTCTTCCAGCCGGTGGGCTCGAACACCGGTGCGATATCCGTCGTATTGCAGCCCGGCGTTCCGTACGAAAGCATGCACCGCCCCTGTGCGATCGCGGCCCGCGCGCTCCATGCGGCGACGAGGGGTGCCCCGACGGCCGTCACTCCAAGAGTCCGAAGCAGCCCGCGACGCGAGAGCCGCGCGTGGTTGGCTTCCTGCAGCCGTCTGGCCTGCTCGTCAGACATGGAACACCTCCGGCAGAGGATACGCCGGATTCGGGGCGGCGCGCCCCGGTGTCGCCTTCTGGCAGTAGACTGCCCGTACCGAGTCTCGCGCGGTGAGTGCCTCGTCCCTTCTCCGGCGCCGATCGTCCCGATGGATTCTGGCGATCGTCGGCTGGACGGCGGTCGGTCTGTTCTTCGCGAGCCAGACGTACCTCACCTACGCGACGAGCGGCGGCAGGGCGCCTCTCGGATTCGTCTTGGGCACGAATCTCTTCCAATGGTATCTCTGGGCGGCGCTCGCGCCCGGAATCATCTGGCTCGCGCGCACCTTCCCTATCGATCGTCAGCACTGGCTCCGGAGCCTGCCGGTCCACGCAGTGGCCGGTGTGGCTGTCGCCCTGATCGCGTGGCACGTGAATAACCTCTTCCAGCAGTACGCCGTCGGCATTCGTCGAACGACGCCCCTCGTCTACGTCTTCCACCAGAATCTCGTGACCTACGCGCTGGTGGTCGCCACGACACAGGGATATCTCTATTACCAGCGGTATCGCCAGGGTGAGGTCCGGTCCGCTCAACTCAGCGCCCAGCTGGCGCAAGCGCAGCTCCAAGCGCTGCGGATGCAGCTCCACCCACATTTTCTCTTCAACACCCTCAACGCCATCTCAACGCTTGTTCACAAGGATCCGGAGGCCGCCGACCACATGATCGCGCGATTGAGCGACCTGCTCCGGATGAGCCTGGAGAACGTCGGCGTGCAGGAAGTCCCGCTCGCCCAGGAGATCGGGTTCCTCGAGCGGTATCTCGACATCGAGCGGACGCGATTTGGCGATCGGCTGGTGGTCCGCATGGACGTCGCGCCGGACACGCTCGACGCGAGCACGCCGTATCTGATTCTGCAGCCCCTGGTCGAGAACGCCATTCGTCACGGCCTCGCGTCCCGCGCCACGGCCGGACTGGTCTCGATACGCACCAGACGAACCGACGACATGCTGATCCTGGAAATCCGGGACGATGGACCAGGTGTGCCGGCTGGAGGGCCGCCTAAGCGAGGCGTCGGCCTCTCGAGCACCCAGGCGCGGCTCGAGGGCCTGTACGGCGCGGCACATCGCTTCGCCTGGACCAACGGCGAGGCCGGCGGATCGGTTGTGACGGTCGCTTTTCCGTTTCGGTTGCTCGCGGCGGCCACGTCCACCCGCTTGCCGGAGTCGTCGTGAGGATTCGCACGCTGATCGTCGACGACGAGCCGTTGGGCCGCGAGCGGATTCGATCGCTGCTCCGACACGACCCGGACATCGAAGTCGTCGGTGAGTGTGGCGATGGGCGGCAGGCGATCGCCGCGATTGACGACCTCCGGCCGGACCTGCTCTTCCTCGACGTGCAAATGCCCGAGGTCGACGGCTTCGCGGTGCTCGAGGCGATTCACCCGGAGCGGATGCCTTCGATCGTGTTCGTGACGGCCTACGATCGCTATGCGGTCAAAGCGTTCGAAGTCCATGCGCTCGACTACTTGTTGAAATCATTCGATCGCGAGCGCTTTCAGGCGGCGGTGGGGCGCGCGAAGGACAGCGTCCGGCGCGCTCGCGACGGACAGGTCTCCGAGCGGCTGGCCGGCCTGCTCGAGAGCCTGCAGGGACGACAGAAGTTCCTGACGAGGATCCTCATCCGGTCGAGCGCACGCATCATCTTCCTGCCCGTGGAGGAACTGGATTGGGCGGAGGCCGCCGACAACTACGTGCGACTTCACGCGGGGAAAGACGCGCATCTCGTGCGCGAGACGCTGCAGGCGTTCGCCCGGCGACTCGATCCGGCAACCTTTCTTCGGATCCATCGGTCGACGCTCGTCAACGTCAACCGGATTCGCGAGTTGCGCCCGCTCTTCCACGGCGACTACACGGTGCGACTGAAGGACGGCACGGAGCTCACCCTGAGTCGACGATTCCGGGCTTCGCTCTCCGAACCGCTCGGCCAGTTCCTCTGACGACCCACGCCGACCGCCGCGCCCGCTCGGCTCCCCCGTCGTCCCGCTCGACCCGCCGGGAATGCCCCCCGCCCCAAAGACATTGAGGTCCGGCCCGCCTGGCCTTACAAGAGGGCCAGGAGAATCCGATGAACTCAGCCCTCGGTCGCCGGGTCGCGTCAGGCGTGATGGCGGCGTCGTTGCTCAGCATGGCCGTCACCATCGCGTCCGACGGCCGGCAGAACGCCGTGCCGGGACTTCAGCAAGGGCCGCCAGAAGCGCGGCCCGCCGAACAGGTCTTCAAGAACATCCAGGTGTTCACGGGCATGCCGGCAAGCCGTCTCCAGGGCGCGATGGCCTTCATCGCCAGCTCGCTCAACGTGGACTGCGACTACTGCCACATCCAGGATTTCGGGAGCGACGGCACGCCGGCGAAGATCCGCGCGCGAGAGATGATTCGCATGATGCGCGATCTCAATCAACGCGCGTTCCAGGGCCGCGACGTCGTCAACTGCTTCACGTGCCATCAGGGCCACGCGACGCCCGTGTCGATCTCGCCGATTGTGCCCGTCGTGCGGCCTCCCGCAGTGGTGCCTTCGGGTAAGCAGGTCGAGGCGTCACTCCCGAGCGTCGCGCAGATCCTCGACCGCTACGTCCAGGCTCTCGGTGGACAGGCCGCGCTCGATCGGGTGACGAGCCGCATCGTCACGACCGCGAGGCTGACCGGAGGCAACGCGAACGACTCGATGGAGCTCATCCAGAAAACTCCCGCGAAGGTCCTGCGCACGCAACAATCCCAAGGCTACACGCTCTGGGTCGGCTTCAACGGCACACGCGCCTGGGCCCAGGACTCCGAGAAGTCGTACTGGGGACTGCTGAACGAGCTGCAACGCCATGCGATTGTTCGAGACGCCGAGTTCTATCAAGGCAGCCGCTTGAGAGATCAGTACAGGGACGTCACCGTCGCGGGACGCGACAAGATCGGCGAACGCGAGGCCGTTGTCGTCGCCGGCACGGCGCCAGAGGGCACGAGGGAGCGCTTCTACTTCGACGCCGAGACAGGCTTGCTCCTCCGCCGGTACATCGAGGAGCGCACGGAATTCGGCTGGTTCCCGATCCAGTCGGACTTCGAAGACTATCGCGCCGTGGACGGTGTCGAGCTGCCTTTCGTCGTGCGCTGGACGAGCGCAGGCAGCGCCTGGGGGGTGAGACCCTCTTTGAGAGTGCTCGACGTCCGCGACAACGTGCCGGTTGACGACGCGCGATTCGAGGCGCCTCCGAGCGGGGGGCGGTCGGGCAGGCACTGAGGCCACTAGCGCTATCGCAGGATGAGGTCTCCAGCAAGGACGCGGGCGTGGAGCCTGCCGGTACCGGGGCCCGTCTTCTCGAAGGACCGGAACAGGCCGTCGTGAACTTCCCCGAAGGGGCTCGCCTCGATGTCGCCCGCGAGGACCGAGGCGTCGACGTGCGCGTACGTCTTCGGATCGCCGACGCCGATGATGAGATCGCCGGCGTAGAGTTCGACGTCCTTGTCACCCGTGATGCCGTCGACGGTGAGGTCTCCGGCGGACATGCGAACCTGGAGCGCGGACGCGCGCGGTTCCTCAATCGTGACGTGAACGTCGTTTTGCGGCCCCCCGAACACCTCGAGAGCGGCCGCGCGATCGGAACGGTCGACGCGGAGCGTGACCTCCTTGACCCGGCTCAGGTCGCGGCCGTCAACGCGCACCCTGAGCTTGTCGTCGTCGCGGCCCCGGATGAGGACGTCGCCGGACCGGAGATGCATGCTGAGCCGCGTGCCTGGGGCAAGCGCGGCTTCGAACGGATGATCCCGCAGGTCCTGGGCATCGGTCGGCGCTCGAGGGATGGCGGCCGCCACGCTGAGGAGTGCCAGGCCGAGGACGCTCGCGCGGCCAATCATGCGCATGGAGGCACTCCTCTCATCATCCAAGATACCGAGATTACTCCCTGAGCGCCACCGCGGGATCGACCCGCGTGGCGTGGCGCGCCGGGATGAGGCTGGCGACGATTGCCGTGCCTGCCAGGATGATCGCCGTGGCCGCGAAGAGCCGCGGATCGGCGGACACGATGCCAAAGAGCGCGCTTTCCATGAGCTTCGCGAGGGCGGCCGCCAGCACGAGACCGATGGCGACGCCGGCCACCGAGAGCCGGCCGGCCTGACCGACGAGGAGGCGGAGGACGTCGCGGCGGCTGGCGCCGAGCGCCAGCCGGATGCCGATCTCGTAGCGTCGCTGGGCAACGTAGGACGCCATGACCGCGTAAATCCCGACCGCTGCCAGGACGAGGGCGAGCCCGCCAAACACCGCCATGAGGGAGGCGATGAAGCGCAATCCGGTCGTGCGCTGCCGCAGCGCCTCCTCCATCGTCATGACCTGAAAAGCGGGTTGCCCGGGGTCAACGGCCGCCAGCGCGGCCCGGAGTGCCGGCCCGAGCGACGCCGGATCGCCGGGCGTCCGTGCCACCAGGTTCACGGTGCTGTCGGGTACCTGCGCGACGGGCAGGTACATGGTCGGCTCGTTACGCGAATCGAACCAGTCGTCAATCGTGTCACCACAGATGCCGACGACGGTCACCCAGCCGCGCTCGGGAGCGCGCACCAGGCGGAACCGTCGACCAATCGCCTCTTTGGCCGGCCAGAAGCGCGAGGCCATCGACCGGCTGATGACGGCGACCGGCTGGGTCGCTTCCCGATCCGTGTCGGCGATTCCCCGGCCCCGGAGGATCGGAATTTGGAGGGCCTCGAGATACCGAGGCGACACCGCCCGGTAGTTCACGGCGAGGGGATGCTGAGGATCGACGGGCACGCCGTCGAGTTCCACGTCCCGCGACTGGTTCGAGGAGTTCGAGGGCAGCGACGACGTGGTGCCGGCGACAAGGACGCCGGGCACGCGGGTGGCCGAGTCGACGAGTCGCTCGGCGAACAGGCGTCGCGTGTCGGCTGATGGATAGATCGCCTCGGGCAGTACCGTGCTCACCCGCAGGACCCCCACCGGGTCGTAGCCCTGCGGGCCGCCTGCGAAGCGCCCCGCGCCGATCGCCGACAGGCCCGATGCGACGAGCAGAGGCAACGCGAGCGCGATTTCCGCCACCACGAGTCCGCGCCGCATGCGGCTGCGCTTGACGCCCGCCGTGGCCGTGCGACCGCCATCGCGAAGCGAGTTGGTGACATCCGGGCGCGACGACTGCGCCGCCGGAAAGAGACCGACGATCACCGCAGTGGCCATCGCGGCCGCCAGTGTGAACAAAAGGAGGTGTCCGTCGACGCCGAGGTTGTTCCAGCCTGCGACAAATCGCACGAGGGACGCCGGCATCGCGGCCTTGCACACACGCAGCGCGACCCATGCGACGAGGACCGCCGCCGGCGTCGCGGCCACCGCGAGCACCAGGCTTTCGGCGAGGAGCTGTCGAACGATCCGCCAGCGGCTCGCGCCGAGGGCCAGTCGCACTGCCAGTTCGCGCTGCCGCCCCGCGCCGCGCGCAAGCAACAGGTTCGCCACGTTCGCGCCGGCGATGAGCAGGACGAGCAGCGCGGCCGATTGCCACAGCGCCAGGATCGTCGGCATCCCGACGTCGACCATGCCGGCGGTGAACGTCCGGACCCGCACGTCGTGCGAGCCATACGCCGCTCTATACGTTTCCTTCTCCCGCGCGTAGATCGTGGTCATCTCGGCCCGCGCCTCGTCGATCGTCCGGCCGGGGCGGAGGCGCGCGATGGTCGTGAGGTACCGGCGCGTCCGATTCGCGGCCTCCTTTGCCTCGAATGCGAGCGGCGTCCACAGCTCGGCACCCTCCGGGTAATCGAAGCCCGCCTGCGCGACGCCGACGATGACGTGGGGCTCGCCGTCGAGCCGGATGACGCGGCCAACGACCGTGCGATCGCCCTCGAACCGTCGCTGCCACAGCCGGTCACTGAGCACGACCTTCCGGTCGTGGCCGGCCACCTCGTCGTCGGCGGTGAAGAACGTACCGAGGGCAGGGGTCGCCTCGACGAGGGGGAACAGATCGGCCGACACGCGGAACCCGGCCACGCGCTCCGGTTCGCGGGCTCCGGCAAGATTGCGATCAGCCCAGTCAAATGACGCCATGAGATCGAAGGCGCCCGCTTGCTTCCGCCAGTCGACGAAGCTCGCGGGTGAGACCGATTCCTGCGGCTCCGGATCCTCCGCGGAGTTCTCGGACAGCATGACCAGACGGTCGACGCCGCGAATCGAGAACGGGTGCATCAGCAAGGCGTCGAACATGTTGAAGATCGCCGCGTTCACGCCAAGACCCAGAGCGAACGTGCCGACGATGACGCCGCTCGCGAGCGGCTGCCACCGAAGCCCCCGGGCGGCCAGACGCAGGTCATGAAAGAAGGTGCGCAAGAAGCCATCTCCGGACGCCGGTGCGGCCGTCGCGTCGGGTCGCGCCACCCCCGATCGATTGGCGGGCACGGCGCCCGACAGCCGATCGGCGACAAGCGCGCCAATCTGCCGGGCGTACCAGAGACTCGCGCCGAGGCGGCCGCGCGCCAGGACTTCGGCGGCGAACTCCTCGCGCACATCGCCGAGCACGGTGTCGCGCCACGGCGAGTGGCGAAGGATGTGGCGGAGGAGCCAGTCAGCCAGCCGCGGCGGGCGGGATGAGGTCGTCATGGGCGGACGTCGAGCAGCGCTTCGAGCCCTTGCGACAGGCGGACGACGGCGGTCTGCGCGGCGCGGACGGCGTCGATGCCTGTGGGCGTCGGCGTGAAGTACCGGCGTCGGCGCCCGCCCCGGACCGCCATGGGGGCACTCAGTCGAGACGTGAGCAGGCCCTTGCTCTCCAGGCGTTCGAGCGAGGTGTACAGCGCGCCGCGTGCGACGCGCCGGCCGGTTCGCGCCTCGATCAGCCGACGGATTGGCACCGTGTAGGCCTCGTCACCGCACTGCAGGATGGCCAATAAGAGGAGGTGTTCGAACTCGCCGATGTAGGAAGCGGGCGGGGTGACCTTGGCCATTGACCGCATTGTAGTCCTAATATGTCTACGATGAAGGCAATTGAGATGTTCAACGGGAGGGCTTGAGGCTGGAAGGCTTGGGGCGGAAGTCCAGAGGCTAGAAGGCCGGAAGCTCGGAAGGCGGGAAGTCCCGGCGATCAGCGGCCCTCTGGAGGCGGCGTTCTGGCTAGGGATTCCTTCAACCCATGCGTGCGAATGAACGACAGCTCGTCGGCATCCCCCATCTCGCCCGGGTCTATGCCGGTGCCGCGGAAGCTGCATTTGAGGACACTGTCCGATTCGTTGCGATAGCAGTAGGCAATGTCCCCGCCCGGTTTCATCGCGGCGGCCGGCGCGCTCGCCGTCGTGGTCCACTGGTCGAACGCGACGCGCTCGAGCCATCCGCCGTTGAAGCTCCGGTCGGCAATCTGCATGCTGAAATACGCCGAATCGTGCGCGCCTCCCGCCATGTAGTACGCGTAGAGGCGTCCCGTTGCGCCGGCGTCTCGCGTCGTGTCCACGAGCACCGCCGGTCGTCCCTGCGTGGCGGTGCCGCCTGTCGGGCCGCCCATCACATCCGAGGTGCCAGCCGTGTCCAGACGGCCGTTGGTCAGCCCGCGGTCATTGACGACGAGCCGGTTCGGGACGTTCGCATCCCTGATCGTGACAATCGCGGCGTGATGGGTCAGCGGATTCCACGCGACGCCGGGCGCGGTCTTGCTGACCAGGTCCGTGGCGATCTCGGCGTCCCACGTGCCGCCCGTCCCCGAATAGCGTCGGTACCCGACGCGACTCGTTGCCGTGGCTCGCAAGAACAGAAACAGGCCATCGTCCAGCACGGCGAGCGTGGGGTTTTCGAGCGGCCGGTTGGGCAACGACGCGCCGAGGTCCTTGTCGATCTTCGCGCCGTCGCCGTCGGGCCGGAGACCCACGATCGCGGTGGTGCCCGCCGCCGTGGCCGAGGCGACCCAGAGGACGCCGTTCCGGACGACCATGGTCGGATCCCCGATCATGCCTGAGCCGGCCGGCACGCGCGGTCCCCAGGTCTTGCCCAACCACTTGCGCAGCATGAGCGCTCGCGTGTTGTTCGCGGCGGCGACGCCGTAGAGCACGTAGAAGTCGTTGCCGTGATATGCGCCAACGGGCGCCGTGACGGTCTTCTCCACGTCCACGCGGTCACCCAGATAGGCGCCGCTCGCGTAGTTGATGTCGGCGCGCACGTGCCTTTCGCCGAACACGCCGTTCCGGTTCCAGTCCACCTGCGTGCTGTTCCCCACGGTCTTGAGCGAGAAATGATACGGGTCCTTGGCCAGGAACTCGAGCGAAGCGATGGGGAACGGCACGGTCTCGTCGAGGTCGGTCTCGCGCATCTTGAGCGAGGCAAAGCGGCCGTCGCTGTACTGCACGTTGTCCTCGCTGCCGTTGAACGTCGAGAGGTACGCGTAGTTCATCACGCTCGCATGGAGCGGGCTCTGCACCTTGAAGCCGAGCGCCTCGTGCTCCAGCCCGAGCTGATGGCCCAGCTCGTGCACGAACGATTGCCAGCCCTGTGACTGCACACCGGAAATGCTGGCGTTGCACTCCACGCACGTCTGACCGCCGGGATCCGTGCTGAACACATGAAAATGCGCGCGGCCGATGAGACTCTTGGGCAGATACACGTTCTTCAGATCGGCGTAGCCGTCCGTGCGGGTCGTCTTCGGGCCGCGAATCACGACGAGGTGGATGCCGCGGCGGCCGTCCGGGTTCGCGACGTTCAGATCCGCAAAGAACGTGATCGCCCGCGCGATCGTCGCGTCCACCTGGGCCGCGAGGTTCGTGGTCGAGACCGCGTAGACGATCAGGTCCGCGTGGTGCGGGTCGCAGCCATAAGCCCGGCCGGCCGTGGTCTCCCAGTCGTCGGGGAGGCCGTCGTTATCGGCGTCGGACGCAAACGCCGGAACGGCCGTCCGTGCCGCCGCGGCCGGCGAGGCGTCACGGTCAGACGGCGGGGCCTGCGCCGTCACGCTGGAACGGATGAAGACGGGCCCCAGCATCACGCTGGCCGCCACGAGCGTCGTACCGACCAGACGTCGGGTCATTTGTGGATCGCCGCTCGCAGTCGGCTCACGACCTCCTCGGGATCAGCGACCTCCAGTATCAATTTCTTGTAGCGCTCGTGATCGAGCGAGACGACGATGGTCTTCTCCGGCTCGTGCACGTCCCAGAACACCAATTCGCCGTGGTAGTAGAACGTCCCCGCCGCGAAGAACCCGGGCACATCGGCACCGAGGAGCTTCCATCCATGCCACCAACGTCCGACCTGGCCGGGATCGAATTCGACGTCGGTGATGTGGGTCAGGGGAATCTGGAGCCGACTGCGTAGTGCCCAGACCTTGTCCAGGCCCTCGACTTCAAACACCGCGCGGTCGCTCTCGAGCGTCACGTTGACCATGGCGGGATGATTCTAAGGCGCGGCTTGGAGGCCGGGGGCGGACACCGCACTCAGGTCTCCGCCGCGAGGTAGCCTCGGTCTCCCCATGCGATGAGCCGCGGAGCGTCATCGGACCACCACAGGAGCACCCGGCCTGCCAGAGAATCGTCCGTGGCCAGGCGGGCCACGGCGTCCGCGATCTCGGTCGTCGTCAGCAGTCGTGCCGGTACCCCGAGTTCCTGGCGTCGTTCGGGCGAGAGGGATTCCCAATACTGCCGTGGCCCGTCGGTGGCGATCCAGCCGGGCGCCAGGCAGTTCACGCGAATGTTGTCCGTCCTGGCGAGATCCGCCAGGCTTGTCGTCAGACGGACGAGACCCGCCTTCGCCGCGTCGTACGCGGGCGCGCCGCCCGGAGTCCTGCGGCCATGCCACAAGGCCGAGATCGAGGCGACGTTGACCACCGCACCGCCCCTTGCGCGCCGCATGGCCATGACAGCGTGGCGTATTGCGTGGAGCGCGCCGATGAATTCGGTCATGGCCGTGTCAACCCAATACTCCATCTCGAACCCCGGACGGAACGGTCCCGACGCATTGTTGACGAGCACGGCCAAGTCGCCGAATGTGTCCTCGGCGAACGCGATGAGATCGCGAACCTGGTGCTCCTCGCGCACATCGGCATGGAAGAATGCGGCTCGACCACCCCCATCGCGGATGCGCTGCACGGTTTCCTCGCCACCCGTGTCGTTGATGTCGGTGACGACGACCGCCGCGGCGTCCCGTGCGAAGCGCTCGGCGATAGCACGACCGCAGCCGGCTCCACCAGATCCCGTCACGATCGCCGTGCGGTTGTGCAGGCGCACGGCGCCAATTTATCAGAAGGCACGGCAGAGGCCGGTCCGAGGGCGGTCCGCGCGTCGCAGTTGCCGTTTCAGAGCGGTCCGCGAACGGACTGACGCCGCGCGGGGTGCGGTTAGGAACGGGTCGGACCCGGCTTACGCCGAGCGGGGGCCAGACCCTTTGACGGTTCGCGTGCGCACGAGCGTGGGAGACAGGTCGACGCGCCCCGGACGCGGATGTTCCTTCAGAATGTGCGTCGAGAGGCGATTCATCGAAATGTGCCGGCCGCAGAAGCGGCAGAGCGCCTTGCCGGGTGAGATGTGAAGTTGCACGTCCTACCAGCATGAGGCCGCGCTCGGCGCACGTCAACGGCGTTGCCCGCGTGACGACGGCGATTTCTGCCGCGGCCATGCCGGGCCCGCACCGCTCACTTGGCCAGTCGCTTGCGAATCGCCTGCAACTCGCGGCGGCGCGCGGCCGTCGCCGTCGGATACCGCAATCGCAGAGCCTGCAGCGTGTCGAGCACGATCTGGGACACGATGAGCCTGGCATTGTCCTTGTCATCGGCGGGCACGACGTACCACGGTGACTTGTTCGTGCTCGTCGCACTCAGGCACGTCTCGTAGGCCGAGATGTAGTCCTTCCAGTACCGCCGCTCCTCGACATCCGACAAGCTGATCTTCCAGTTCTTGGACGGCTCATCGATGCGGGCGAGGAGCCGCTTCCGCTGCTCCTCCTTGGAAAGGTGAAGATAGATCTTGACGACGCGGGTTCGCTGGGCGTGTAAGTGCCGTTCGAACGCCCTGATCGAACGGTACCGGTCGCGCCAGAACTCAGGGTCACGCCCCCGGTGTCCCAGTCCCTCATGTTGGAGCAACTCAGGATGGACGCGGACGATGAGCACTTCCTCGTAGTACGACCGGTTGAAGATGGCGATGTGCCCTCGCTCCGGCAGGTCCCGCGTCGAGCGCCAGAGAAAATCGTGCTGCCACTCGACCGCACTCGGCTGTTTGAACGGGAACACCTGGCAGCCCTGCGGACCGGCGCCGGCCATGACGTGCTTGATCACGCCATCTTTGCCCGCCGCATCCATGGCCTGGAAAATCAGGAGCACTGCGTACTCATCGGCGGCGTACAGCCGCTGCTGGAACGCGGTCAGGCGCGTCACGTGATCGCCGAGAAGCCGGTGATAGTGCTCTTTCGACTGGTAGAACGGCGTGGTCCGCGTGGGCCACTGCCGAAGGTTCGGCGTTCGGCCCTCGTGGACCCGAAAGTGCCGTGAGTGGAGTTTCATCGTCGGTGCTCGCTTCGGCCTTGGCCGCCAACCTTCAGAAAAGACTGAAGCTGATGTGCAAATACTTCTTCGGGTCCTTACGGACGTCGCTGATGAACGACCGCATTTCAACGACGAACTTGTCGACGTTGTCATAGAGCGATGGGTCATGCATCAGGTGTCCGACGGTCCCGCGACCCGCATTCAGGTCGCCCACCAGCTGATCGGCGTGCGTCGCCAGTTCGTTCAAATGGTTGTACAGCTGTTGGTCGGTCAAGAGCTTGCCGGCCGTCCCTTCGCCGCGGCCGAGACGGGTGGCGACGGTGTTGACGTTGGTCGCGGCTGAGGCGATCGACTTGGCAATCGCGTCGTCGTTCAGGAGCTTTCCCAGCGTCCCCTCGCCGCGGTTGACCCGGTCCGTCAACGTCTTCAGATTGTCGAGCGACGTCTTGAGCGAGGTGTAGAGCGCCGGGTCCCCGGTCAACTTGCCGATGGTGCCCTTCCCCGCCTCGATCTCCTTCGACACGCGAGTCGCCGAGGCGACGAAGCGGTCCAGGTCGTTGTAGAGCGCGTCATCGGTCATGAGACGACCCACGGTCCCCTGGCCGGCGCGGATGTCGCTGATGAGATTCTTGGCTTGCGAGAGGCTCTCTGAGGCGGCCGTGGTCAACGTCCCGAACGGACCGCTCGCGCCGCTCGTATGCAGGTAGGCCCAGTCGGCAAGCGGTGCGCCGTTGTCCGAGGCCGTCAGGTCGACGATGGGCTCACCGAGCAGGCTGAGCGATCCGATCGTCGCCACCGAGTCGGCCGTGATCAACGGACGAACGTCGCGGGACACCTGCAGGGTGACCTCGATTTGGCGACCGGCGAATTCGATGTCGGCGACCCGGCCGACTTCCTTACCGCTCAAGCGAACGACCGCGCCCGTCTTGAGACCCTGGACGGCGTCGAACCGGGCCTTCAGCGGGTAGCGTTGCCAGAAGAATCCGCCCTGGCCCCCGACCCCGATGACCAGCGTGGCCACGAGGACCATGGCCACGACACCGGCGATGCCGAGTTTCAGTTCGGACCAGGCGAGTGAACGAGTGCGGGGCATGGCGATGACCTCTTCTGCAGAATCAGGACAAGAACGCCCGGAGATAGCCGTCGGCCGACGCGCGCAGTTCCTGCGCCGAGCCGCGAAATGCGATTCCACCGTCCTTGAGCATGATGAACGTCGTCTCCGCGCTTTTCTCCGGCGACGCGGGCACGAAGGACGGCTCGCCAGCATCGGCGGACGCCACGGTGTGCGTGGCGATATAGAACGCATCGCGCAACTGGTGCGTGACGATCATGGAGGTCACGTGCTCCAGATCGCGCAGCTTGATGATCTCGGCGTCGACCGTCAGCGCCGTGATTGGGTCGAGGCCCGTCGTCGGCTCGTCATAGAGCACGAGGTGCGGCGCGGCGGCGATCGCGCGAGCGATGCCCACGCGCCGGCGCTGGCCGCCCGACAGCTCCGACGGCATCCGTTCGGCGAACTCCTGGAGCCCCACGAAGCCGAGCACTTCACTGACGCGGCGGTCCACGTCCGGGATGGGCATCTCCGTTTCTTCGTACAACCGGTAGCCGGTGTTCTCTCGGACGGTCAGGGAGTCGAAGAGCGCGCCCTCTTGAAAGACCATGCCGATCTCGGAGCGCACGCGCATCAGGTCACGTTCCGACATGTCGTCGATCCGCCGGCCCCCGATGAAGATGCGGCCTGCGTCCGGCTTCAGCAGGCCCAGCACGAGTCTCAACACGGTCGACTTGCCTGCGCCGCTGGCGCCAAGAAAGATCGCCATTCGGCCCTTGCGCAATTCAAAGCTCACCCGGTTGAGCACGACGTTGTCGTCGAAGGCGAGCGACACCTCTTCGAACGCGATGGCCACCGAATCGGCTTTCGGGACCTCCTCCCTCGGGGCTTCGGTCGGCTGGACGACGTCGGGCTGGGGGATGGCGGCCATCGCGTCCTCAATAGATGAGGGCAATCAAGAGCTTCGTCAGCAGGAGGTCGACCGCGAGCACGGCGACCGACCCGGCGACGACGGCGTCCGTCGTCGCACGGCCCACGCCCTGAGTGCCACCGTGCGTCCGCAGGCCGACGTGACACCCGATCGTGACGAGCACGAAACCGAGCACAAAAGGCTTGATGAGGCCCATCCAAATGTCCTGCATGTAGAGGCCCTGGAGCACGTTGTTCCAGAAGATGCTGCTGGCCACGTGCAATTCGAGGCTCGTCATGATGGCGGCGCCGAGCATGCCGATCGCATCCGCGATAATCGTGAGGACCGGCACCATCAGTGTGCCGGCAATCACGCGCGGCACGACGAGCTTGCGGACAGGATCGGTGCCGAGGGCCCGCAGGGCCGCAATCTGTTCGGTCACCGTCATCGACCCCAACTCGGCCGCGATTCCCGATCCGACCCGGCCAGTGACGATGAGTGCCGTCAGGACCGGTCCGAGTTCCTTCACCATCGACGCGCTGACCAGCCGGCCCACGACGGACCTTGCGCCGAACTGGTCGAGCGTCAACCCGGACTGGAGGGCGAGCACCATGCCGGTGAACGCCCCGGTCAGGAGCACGACCGTCAGGGAGCCGAGGCCGATCGTGTCCAGTTGTTCGACGATGTCGCGCCAGTAGATCGGCGGGGTCACCAGGGCACGGGCGACCTGACCGAGCAGGCCGAGATACGCCTGGACCTCGTTAACCGGCCCCTTCAGGCTCTCGGCAACTCCCGATGCGCTCGACACTGGGCTCCTCCTCACTCCTGGCGACTTCACGGTGCAAGTTTAGGTCCGTCCCCCATGGCCGGCGCGTCAATCAGCCGGCGCCGCGCTCCTCGTCGGGCCCCGAAACTTTCCAGGGTCTGTCGAATATTTTCGACTGGCGTCAGGACGGCACGGCCCGATCGCCGCAACCGGGCCCGGCACATGGCTTGCACAAGTGCAGGATCAGTGAAGGCTGAGAGCCTGGAAGGCTGGGAGGCTGAGGCTGAGCGCTGGAGTGAGACTCATGATCACGATGCAGAAGATCCTCGTGGCCACCGATTTCAGCGAGTGCTCGGAGATCGCGCTGACCTATGGGCGCGCGATCGCCCGGCAGTTCAACGCGTGTCTGCGCGTGATGCACGTCGTCGAGACCTCCGCGGCCGAGGCCTTTCAAGTTGGCGGGTACGTGACCGCAATTCCGGCAGTGCAGGCCGAACTCGAGTCGTCGCAAGGCGCCCGTCTCGACGCCCTCGTCTCGGATGACGACCGGCGTCATCTCGCGGCCGGGACCGTCCTGGTGATGTTTCAGCCGCCGGCGCAAGCAGTGGTCGAATACGCCGCGCGCGAACAGGTCGACCTGATTGTCGTGGGGACGCACGGACGACGTGGACTGGCGCACATGGTGATGGGCAGTGTCGCCGAGCGGATCGTGCGGACGGCGCCATGTCCCGTGCTGACTGTTCATCATCCGGAGCGCGAGTTCGTCACGACCGAACCCACCGCCTCGACGACGTCGACCTAACGCCATGGCCCAGGCGACCACTGCGCTGCTGGCTTCCGACGCGAAGCCGAACACGATCACTGCACTCCTCCGGCCACGCGCCGTAGCGGTCCTCGGCGCCTCGAGACATCCGTCGCACCTGGGACGGCGAATCTTCGACGCGTTGGTGACGACCGGGTTCAGCGGTCCGATCTACCCCGTCAATCCAGGCGCCCCTGAGATCGGCGGCCGTCGCGCGTTCGCGAGCGCGCGCGACCTCCCGGCGGGCGTGGACCTGGCCGTTCTGGCCGTGCCGCCCATGGCCGTCTTGGCGGCCGTCGAGGACTGCGCCTTGGCCGGGATTCGGTCGCTCGTGGTGATCACGGCCGGTTTTGGCGAAACGGGGGCCGCGGGCCGCGCGCTCGAGACTGAGCTCGTGAGCCGGGTGCGGAGCCACGGGATGCGGATGGTCGGCCCGAACTGCATGGGCCTGATCAACACGGGTCTCCGACTGAACGCCTCCTTCTCGCCCATCTTCCCGCCGGCCGGGCCCATCGCGCTGTCGTCCCAGAGCGGCGCCCTTGGTCTGGCGCTGCTCGAGCTCGCCAGGGACCGGCAGATCGGCTTGTCGACGTTCGTCAGCGTCGGGAACAAGGCCGACATCTCGAGCAACGACCTGCTCGAGTACTGGGAGTCCGATCCGGAGACGGCGGTCATCCTGCTGTACCTCGAGTCGTTCGGCAACCCGAGGAAGTTCGCGGAGCTGGCACGCCGGATCGGCCGGCAGAAGCCGATTATCGCCGTCAAGGCCGGACGGACACGGGCGGGCGTACGTGCCGCGAGCAGCCACACGGCCGCGCTCGCCGCCAGCGACGACGTGGTCGACGAGCTGTTCCGAGCGACGGGTGTCATCCGGACCGACACCATCGACGAGATGTTCGACGCCGCCTCCTGCCTGGCCTTCCAGACGCTGCCCGAAGGCCGCCGGGTGGCGATCGTCACGAACGCCGGCGGGCCCGGCATTCTGGCCGTGGATGCCTGCGAGCGCAACGGCCTGACAGTGGCGGATTTCTCGGGCGCAACGCGCGCCGGGCTCGCCGCGTTCCTTCCGCCGACGGCGAGTCTCGGCAATCCGGTCGACATGGTGGCGTCGGCCGATGCCGATGCCTACCGGCGCACGATCGAGACGATGCTCGCGGCGAGCGAGGTCGATGCCGTCATCGTCATTTACATCCCGATTGAGCCGGACTGGTCGGCGACGATTCTCGACGGCATCCGCGCGGGCATCGCCCACGCTCGCGGCGCCGGCTCGCGGAAGCCGGTGCTCGGCTGCCTGATGGCCGACGCCGCTCGCCCACTCCCGCTCGAGGTCGGCGCCGAGCACATCCCGACCTTTGCGTTTCCCGAGAACGCCGTGCGGGCCCTCACACACGTCGTGGCGTACGGCGCGTGGCGGTCCACGCCGCCCGGGCGCTTCGTGCCCTTCGATGACATTCGAGCGGCCGAGGCGAAGGCGATCTGTGCCACAGTCATCGCCGCGCGGGGCGAGGATTGGCTGACGCCCGAGGAGCTGTGGCGCCTGCTCGGTGCCTACAACGTCCCCAGTGTCCTCGGTGTCCTCGCCACCGACGCCAATGACGCGGCGGCGCAAGCGGCGGTCATGGGCTTCCCCGTCGTCGCGAAGATCAGCGCGCACACGCTCGTCCACAAGAGCGACGTCGGCGGCGTCCGCACGGATCTACGGTCCTCAGCCGACGTACGCACCGCGGTGACCGACCTCCTCACCTTGGCGCACGCACATGACCTCCATGCGGACGGGATTCTCATCCAGCCCATGATTACCGACGGGATCGAGACCATGGTGGGCCTGGCCCACGATCCGCTCTTCGGCCCCGTGGTGGGCTTCGGCCTGGGAGGCACGGACGTCGAACTCGAGCAGGATCTGCACTTCCGCGTCGCGCCGCTCACCGATCGCGATGCCGACTCCGTGATTCAAGAGAGCCGGGCGTACACCCGGCTTCTTGGCTACCGTGGGCGGCCGGCCGCGGATGTGCCGGCCCTTCGCGATCTGCTGCTGCGCGTGTCCGAGCTCGCGCAGGATGTCTCCGACGTGCTCGAGGTCGACTTCAACCCGGTCATCGTGCGCGCCGCGGGTCACGGTTGCGTGGTCGTCGACGCGCGGGTCAGGGTCGGCCGCCGGTAGGTGCAGCTCAGGCGCTATGGCTCCGCTCGCCATGAAGAATTCCCGAGTGGTCCCAAAAGTTTCGGGGCGATCGGGCTTTCGAGCCTGGAGTCCCTCGAGACGGCGCAGACTCTGCGTGGGCGCCCTGGCATGTCTTGTGCTGTTTGAAACAGTCAACGCGTTCAGCTGCGGCTAAGCCGACGCCGGAGGAGCCCACTCGTGATCACGCTAAAGACCGTCCTCGTCGCGGCAGACTTTGGAACTTCATCACAGACCACCGTCGACTACGCACGATCGGTCGCCGCGGCCTTTTCCGCGACGCTCCACGTCGTGCACGTCGTGGACGACGTCGCGTCGCGGGTGACACCGCCTCCTGATCTCGCGGTGGACTTCGGACGGCTGCAGACGGAGCGTGAGGAGGAGGCGCGCCGGCGGCTCGACGCGCTGGTGACGGACCGGGCGAATCCCGGCGACGTCACGACGGCCGTGCTGACGTCCCGTCGCCCGGCCAGCGCGATTCTCGCGTATGCGCAGGACGCGCACATCGATCTGATCATTGCCGGCACCCACTCTCAGCGGAGTGTCGTCGACCTCTTCATGGGCAGCGTGGCCCAGGAGCTGGTCCGTCACGCCCCGTGCCCGGTCCTGACGATCGGACATGCGGATCACCCGGGGCCGGCGAGGGCGCCGGCCGCGGCGTAGCGGATGGCCACGGCGATGGGCCTCTACTTCTATCGCGTTTTCGGTGCCGCGACGCTCGATGCCGGGATGTACGAAGGCGTCGAGGCGGATCGGTCGGTCACCGGGCAGGCTGCTCTGACCGTGCTGATTTCGAGCCTGGCCACGGGGATCGGCGCGACGGCGTGGTTCGGGATGGGACCGGCCCGGCTGATGGCCGTCAGCGCGGTCGCCCTCGTGACCTGGGTCGCGTGGGCCGTGCTGATCTTCCACATCGGCACGCGGATCCTTCCGGAGCCCGGGACGCGCACGAACCTGGGCGAATTGCTGCGGACGACGGGGTTCGCCGCTTCGCCGGGGTTCTTTCAGGTGCTCGGCGCCATTCCGCCCGGCGCCGGGATCATCTTCGCCCTCACGACGACCTGGATGATCGGCGCCATGGTCGTCGGGGTCAAACATGCACTCGACTATCGGAGCACGGGGCGAGCGATCGCCGTCTGCCTTCTGTCCGCCGCACTGTGTCTCACGGTCGCGTTTGGCTTGGCGGTGCTCCTGTCCCATCAGGTCGCGTGACGCGCTGTACGAAGGCTTGAACACCTGGGGCCTGTAGGCGCGTACGCGGACCTTTTCGCGGTCCCGCCCGAAAGTTTTCGGGAGTCGCGACCGCTGCCCGCCAGATAGTCATCGAGGCGGCGCACAGCCCATCGGCACATGGCTTGCACATCAACCAGAGCGGCCGGCTCGACGATGACGCCAAGCTGGCGTTCTCAAAGGAGTGGCACCAATGAAGATGATCCCCTGGGATCCGTTTCGAGAGCTCGAGACGATCTCGAGCCGTTTGAACCCGTACTTCGGCCAGCCGCCGGCCCGTCGAGACAACGGTGACGCGATGTTTGCCGACTGGGCACCGGCCGTCGACGTCGAGGAGACGAGCAACGAGTACCTCATGAAGGCGGACCTGCCCGACGTC
>Ga0070732_10000589_pt1 | contig 22161 bp, 19 predicted proteins | sample Coa_R1_5_FD_66449 | JGI IMG/M metagenome (GOLD analysis project Ga0070732, IMG submission 66449) | Surface soil microbial communities from Centralia Pennsylvania, which are recovering from an underground coalmine fire - Coalmine... | ecosystem: Environmental > Terrestrial > Soil > Unclassified ... | reverse complement strand
GAATGCTCTTGCTTTTTCGCCTTCTGTTCGCCAATAATGGCGCATGGCCATCACCCGCAGGCAGCGCGAAGTGTATGACTTTATCTCCCGTTTCGTCACCGAACATGGCTACTCGCCGTCCTTCGAAGAGATCGGCCAGGGCCTGGACTTGAACTCGCTGGCAACGGTCCATAAGCACATCTCCAACCTGGAAAAGAAGGGCCTGCTGACGCGCGACTATAATCGTAGCCGCTCGATCGACCTTCTGCCGCCGAAGGGGAAGCTGAAGCAGTCGATGAGCGTGAATACGGGACTCGTGCTGCCGCTGATGGGGCGCATCGCCGCGGGCCAGCCGATCGAAGCGGTGGAAAATCCTGAGACCATCTCGCTCGCCGATTTCGTGCGCTCCAAAGAAGTCTTCGTGCTCGAAGTGCGCGGCGACTCCATGCAGGACGAGGCTATCCTCGATGGGGATTATGTGCTCGTCGAAAAGGCAAAGACTGCCCACAATGGAGACATCGTGGTAGCGCTGGTGGAGTCGACCGACGCCACACTCAAGCGCTTCTACCGTGAGGGTGACAAGATTCGGCTGCAGCCGTCGAACGTGAACATGAAACCGATTATCGTCCCGGCGGCTTCGGTCGACGTGCAGGGGCGGGTGATCGGGGTGCTGAGGAAGTATTAGCAGTTGAGTGCTGTTCGCAATTTCTTCCTTTTCAGTAGCGGTGGAAATCCATTTCTACAGCAATCTTTGACGGCGACGGGTTCGCCATCTTTCTTACCGTGGTCACGTGCGCTGCAGCGAGTCGAGAATCGCAGGCGAACGGTATAGTCCCAATGCTTATGAACTAGGGTTACTTCTCAGTACAGGTGGAAGTCAACCTCCACCGCAATCTCGACCGAAACGGGCTGCCCATCTTTCTCCGCGGGCTTGAAGCGCCATCCCTCCACGGCGCGCACCGCCTGAGCATCGAGTCCGCAGCCTAGTGGAGTGAGAATATAAACCTTAGTAGGGACTCCCTCTTGGTTGACGGTCAGCCCGAGGACTCCGGTGCCCTGATACTTCATTCGGCGCGCCAACTCGCTGAACTCCGGCTCTTTATGCAAGGTGACTCTTGGCGGTGAGATACCTTTTGCAACGAGGAAACGCCGGGCAGCGGAAGGTTTCTGGTCTGTAATCGCGGCGGCGATTCCCGATGGATCGTCCTCTGAGGCTCTCACGCCCGGGATACCCAATATCTCTGAGGTGAAGTGGCAATTCTCGTCTTTACCAGCCAGCCCAGCAGGAACGCAAGGCTTCCAGTAATCGGGAACCATCCTAGCGAAATTGTCTTTCGCGGATAGAAATATCTTCGCCATGGCGGCGTCGGCCTGATCGGCAGAGGGATGCCGCGTGCCCAAGTCCGCGGCGATCTCCACGACAATGGCTTTGTTTTCGCCGGGACGAACTACTTCGTTCTCAGCAACCCGCAAGGAAAAAGTCTTGTTTAGTGAAAGCGTAGACATTCTTTGCGCTTTGATCCTGATCTCGTGGCCTTTCAGGCCGATGTCGGTGATCCGTACGAACCCGTCGGACGTCCAATCGCCGGATGGGTTGCCACTGACCAGAGAACCAGAGGAGTCATAGCGAAGACGGTCCCCGGAGTAGAAGCCGCGCAGCACCAGAGTTTTATTTACATGCTGATCGTGCAGTTGGCGATTCGGATCGTCGGCGTGCGCGAAAGTCGCTGCGAGCGCAAACACGAATAGGAGCAGAAGTCGGCGCAGGCTTTTCATATCGGGACCTCCGGGGCGGATCGTTATGGGCATTGTAACGGAGGAACGCCGACGAGATGGGGACTTGCACGCGGCTGCGTACAAATCGAAACGCCCGGGAATTCTCCCGGGCGTTTCTCGCTAAATGCCAATCGCTCAGTACCAATTGCCGTTAGCCGATGTGCTTATTCAAAGCCTGGGCAATCGCGTCTTTCGGACGATACCCAACAAGCTGTTCCACAACTTGCCCGCCCTTGAAGACGAGCAGGGTCGGAATGCCGGTCACTTTGTAGCGCATGGGCGTCGCGCTGTTGGAGTCGACATCCATCTTGCCGATCTTGATCTTGCCCTGATACTCGGCCGCCAGTTCCTCGACGATGGGCGCGATCGCGCGGCAGGGGCCGCACCAAGTCGCCCAAAAGTCCACTAGAACCGGCTTGTCCGATTTCAGTACATCCTGGTCGAAGTTCGCATCAGTCACTTCGACGATTCCGTTGCCTGCCATGTTTTCCTTCTCCTATGTTGTAACGTCGCGCTTTCGGCGGACGCTTCATCGGAAGGCGCTGCCGCATTTGGCGATCTTTATGAGTGCTTCCCCTTCGGGAGGCTAACTCTTTATCGTAACACTGCCATTGGATGCCCGGGGAGAGGGAAAAGTCGCAACGTGTTGCGCCAGTTCCGGACCCGTCAGAGCCAAAGGCGAGCTGTAGAAGTCCTTTGGCTCTATTGTTTTGGAGGTGCCTGCGATGGGCCCAGCGACTTGATGTAGCGGACCAGTTGCCAGCGTTGCGGCTCGGGCAGGCGGGACCATACCGGCATACCCTTGCGCACAACGCCATTGGTAAGCAGCCAGAACAGGGTGCCCGGCGTCGCCTGCTGCACGTCCGGGGCGCGCAGGCTGGGACCCTTCTTCCCGCCATCGGCATTCGCTCCGTGACACTCTGCGCAATGCTGTTCGAAGAGCTTGGCGCCCGCTGCTACAGCCTCATTGTCCGATTCGAGAGGGTTGCGCCGGGCTGCGGCTTTGGCTGGTACCTTCGCCAATTCCGCGTAGACCGACTTGGCGGGACTTTGCGCCGCGGAGTCCGTTTGTGCCGCGGCCATGGCGGCCAGGACGGCGGCGCCCAAGAGCAACGCTGTTCTGCCAACGATAGCGTACCGAATCATTGCCGTCCCCCGAACCAACTCGCTACCGTCGAACCGAATCCGGAAAATTCCCGCGAAACGCCCCAGCGTAACAGGAGTTGGTGGCTGTGGTCGTTCAGCCCAAATCCTGGCGACAGTCGCAGAGTCCAGTTGGAAGGCAGATTCCAGGCTACAACGGGCGCGAGATAGTGTGACGTTTGCCACAAGCCGAAGCTGGGACGATCGCCCAAGCCTCCATACATCTCGACCCCGGCCACGAAATTCTCCCGGCAGAAGCTGCAGCGCTTGGCTGACGCTTTCAACGCGAGCGGACGGCTCACTCCCATGGCATATCCGAATTCCCAGGGGTCGCCGCCGGTTAGAGGCTTGGTAGCCAGGGGATTGACGGCGAAGTTCCAGCCGTTGCGGGTGCTTGAAAACAGAAGCTTCAGCTCGAGCTCATGATTGTGCCCCTGCCGCAGAATCGCGTTGGGCGTCGCGTGATCGGCTTCGATGTCGTGGCCTTCCACTTCCTTCATGATCTTGTCGGCTTCGCTGATCTGCTCATATTCAACGTAGAACACAGGATTGATGACATGTTCGCTCCTGAGCAGACGAAAGCGATTCTCTAGCCGGAATCCGGTGAAAATGGTGCTGTCGTCAAACGTGCTTTGACCGTCGAGGTAGAGTTCGGTGGTCCACCACGCCGTTGCGCCATATTCAAGCTCGATCCAATAGGCATCGAAATTCTGGCCTCCACGTTGTGTAGCCAAATTGGAGAAGTACTCGACCTCGAGGCTCCCCGGTTCTTCGAGATAGTGATCGTAGGTGATGAAGTAGGGACTCTCCTGAGCGTGGGTGGGGAGCGCCATCGTAAGAAATGCAAGCACCATCGGCAAGACGAGCGTTCCGCGTTGCAAACCGTACTGAGCTAGTTTCATCGTGCTCCAATGAGCGGTTGCGGCGCTGAGTACGCAACCGGTGATATAATTCTAGTTGCAACTCAGTCGCAACAGTGGAACTTCCCAATGATGCCGGACATGCGGCATCCCTGTCCAGTTGCGGCGAGAAAATCCGTTGCATTCTCGTTGCGACCAGTTGCGACAACCGTGGAGTCATCGCATGCCATTGCCTCAAACCGAAGTTCCAGGCCGATTGCAGGCCCACTTTGCCGAACGCGGAATCCGTATGACCCAGCAGCGCCGCGCCATTCTCAGCGTGATGGAAACGGCGAGCAAGCATCTGGATGCGAGCCAGATTCTCCGCAAGGCGCAGAGGATCGATGCCAGCGTTGATCGCAGCACCGTGTACCGCACACTGCGACTTCTGAAGCGGCACGGATTAATCGACGAACTCGACCTGATGCATATCAACGGCGAGGGCCACTACTACGAGCGCCGTCTCGGACGCGACCACATTCACATGGCTTGCCTTCGCTGCGGCAAGATCACCGAGTTCGTGAGCGACAGCTTTGAAAAGCTCAAGCAGCAGGTCGAAAAGGATTGCCGGTTCCGCGTGCTTATTTCGCGGCTTGAGATCGGAGGGTATTGTGCGGCGTGCCGGGGGCCACAGTAGCGTAGCTATGGACATACGTTTCCTGACGGCCGAGGACGCCAGCGAGTGGTCGAGGCTGCGACTGGAAGCGCTCGAGCGCGATCCCGCTGCATTCAGTTCATCGGTCGAAGAGCATCGGATGCTGCCGATCGAGGAAGTAAAGAAGCGCCTGACTGCGAATTCCCATTCGTTTGTCGTGGGCGCTTTTGAAGACGGGCGCCTAGTCGGCATTAATGGATTCCACCGCGAGACGGGGCCAAAACGTGTCACAAAGGGCGAGTGTGGGGCGCGTACGTTACCGCGTCGAAGCGAGGGCAAGGGTTGGCACGCGGCAGATGAAAGCCCTGCTCGAACGCGTCACCGCAATCGCCGGCCTCGAACAGGTATTGCTCTCAGTTACAAGCACGCAGATAGCCGCGCTCGCTCTTTATCGCTCTCTTGGATTTGAACTATTCGGCACGGAGCCGCGCGCGCTGAATATCAATGGCGAATTTATCGACGAGCACTATCTCGTTTTTCGCCTGAGATGAAGGCTTGATTGAAGCGGAATCGACACTCGCCGAAGAGGACAGCCCAAAAGGAAAAAGCGCCCTGACCTTTTCAGTCCAGGACGCCTCGGCAGCCCTCCCCCAGAACTGCCAAACTACGAATTGGATAGTAGATGTCTACTATTCTTGTGTAAACGTCACTTTGGTAACGGAATTAGCGCAGAGCTAAGGCGAGACTCACGAAGGTAACTGTTGCGGATGAAGTACTTGGATGGCTAACGCTTCTGCCAAGTCTGGCCCGCGTCAGAAGTAGTCCATATTCCGCTGGAAGATGTCACGATTCGACCTTGCAGCGGATCGGCAAATTGCAGGCTCACGATATCGTCGGTCAGCACCACTCCCGACCACGCCGGCACAACCTGCACCCAATGCCCGCCTGCGTCACTCGAGTGATAGAGATGTCCGCTCGATCCTCCCGCCCACACGTCAGGTCCGTTGGCGGATACCGCACGGAAAACGACGGGGGCCTGTTTCATGTCTGCCTTGTCCTTGGCGAGCGCTTTTTCGCGAGAGGATTTCATCGCCATGCGCATGTTCGCTCCACTCGACGTTCCTGCTGAGCCGATCACATCCACGTCCTGCCAGCTCTTGCCCTGATCGAGAGATCGCTGCAAACCACCCATGGCATTGATCGACCAGCGCGCATTCTCCGGCGCTAACGGAGCCGTCTGCGAGAAGTTGCTGCCGCTGACCGTTGACACTGCATAGGCATCGGTCAGCTGAGGTTTCGTGGCGTTGACGCTGGGGGTCGCCTCGGCAGGCTTGGCTCTTGCAACCTCGGCTCCGGCATTGCCGCCGGTGGGCTGCAGGGCCGTTACCGAGCGACCGTTCATTGCGAGAGTGTCGAGGTCTTGAATCTTCTTGCCGGCCACTGGGCCGCCAAACGCTGAGCCTGCCGTCGAAGGTGCGGGTGCCTGGGCCGAGACCACAACCTGATTGGATGACTGCTTCCTGGCAAATTCCGGAGGCACCGCAGGAGCAGGGGCCTGTACCTGAAACGCGTAGGCGTTGTTATTCGCATTCGCGATTGTGTTTTGCTGCCACGGTTGTGTGGGTGCAGCCTTGGGGCCGTGTGGCAATGCTTGAGGGCGTACCATCCCCCGGGTGCCGCCAGCGTCCTGCCTTTGATCCCGAGCCGGTGGCTGTAATTTGGCAAATTGCTCTAAACGGTCGAACTCCCTTGCCTCTGGAGCGGGTTTGGATTGGGCTTCGCTATCCAGGAGTCCGCTCTGAGGAGCTTTCTTCTCCTCATTCATCGCCGCTGCCGGAGTTGCTGGCAATGGCTCCATCTGACTCTTGGCTTTCTCGATATCCTGCGCCCGCGATGAGTCGTACGAAGCGACCGTCTCTGGATGCGAGGTGGCGCGATAGCGCAAGACCCCGAACAAACCAACGACGATGACCCCTGCCGCGACCAATCCCCATCGAAGCCGGGGCCAAGTAAGCCATCTGCCTCGGACCGGATGGATCGCCGGAGCGGTCGGTTCCTCAGCAGGGAGCGAAAGGGCGATAACATCCCGGCACTCGCCGCAACGAGCCAAATGCTCCAGAACCGCGATTTTTTCGAGGTCCGGCAGCGAGCTCTCCGAGAACGCAGTCAGTACATCCGCGTCGGGATGGTCGACTGCGACCGCCGCAGCCTTCAGCCGCTCTCCTACGATTTTGGGTACTTTCTCCATCTCACTCAATCGCGCTTCGTCCCGCCGTCTGTTGGCAGGCAACTTACCGCGCGTGCCGGGCACACCCCAACCGCCCTGGTTTCACCTAACCTTCGCCTTCCGGAACCCGAGCTTCCACTCTCTTCTCTGAGAACGCGGGAGGCGGGGTTTCTTGCGCCAGACTACGCCGAATATCCACCTGCAGGTCACGAACATCGACTTCCAAGGCTTCGTCTGCCTGCCGCCGCGACATTCCACCTTTGATCAACGCAGCAACGATTTGTTTCCGCAGCGATTTCGCCAACTTATCCAGCTTGCGGCTGATGGTCGACTCGTGGACGCCCAACATGCGGGCAATCTCAGCCAAGGTCCGGCCATCCAGATAATACGCGCTCACGACCATGCGGTCTTCAGCCGGCAGATCAGCCAGAACCGCGTCGGTCGCTCGGGCGAGCCGGTTGTCGGAGGTGGTCACTGGCTCTGGGTCAGGAGCACGAAATTGGACGCCCTCTTCCGACTCTTCATCAAGGCTTACCAGTCGCTTGGTGCGGCGGTAACGGTTCACATATTCCTGCGCCAGAACCGTGCGGAGCCATCCTTCCAGCGATCCTCGGCCGGTATACGAAGCGAGCTTCGAGACGCGCTGGCCCTCACGGGTCGTCGTGCCGTAAAGATCAGCGTATAGGGTATCGGCCAATTCCCGAGCAGCCGAGTCTTCGCGTGCAATGCGCAGGGCTGAGAGATACAGCTTTTCCCGATACCTCGTCAGGAAGATCTCCCAGGCGTAGTTGTCTCCAGCGGCACAGGCCCGGGCCAAGGCCAATTCATCGACTCGCAGGCTCAGGAAGAAGGTGCGTGCTTCCGCCTCTGACGAGGCACCGTACTTGGTTCCAACTTCGCACAAGATGGTTGAGAAGGATTCGCGGGTCAGGCCAATTCGTTCGCAGCCGGCCTTGGCATGCAGTTCCGCCAGCATCTCGGTCGCGACCGCCTGCACAGCCGGGTTGGACTTTGACGAACTCATGGCGCCACTAAGGACTTAGACACCTTCCGTGCCAGCGTTCGACCAAACTGGGTGCCGCCTAAACGACAGCTCGTGACTTCTTGCACTCTTCGCAGGGACAGACTTCGCGCAGAAACTTCCACGAGTAAATCCCCAGGTCGTGGTTGTCGTTCCATGAGAACTTGATGGCATACTTTCCCACGCCCTCGGCCGAGAGCGGCTTGGCGGTCGGCTTGAAGATCAGCAGCGCCCCCGGCTTTGCCGTTGCCGGATCGCCCGGACGCCGTCCCGTCTTGCCCCGCTCTTCCTCGCACATCGCGCACGGACAGGCATCCCGCAGATAGACAAAGCCGTAATGCGACACATGCCCGTCCCCCCACTCGATGTCCACTCCGGCCCCGGTAGTGAGATGCACCTTAACGGACTTAGGATCGGTAGCTGCTGTAGGTGATTGAAGCGGGGACTGCATGGGATAAGTATCGCATAGGGCGCTAGCCGGAATGGCTGGAATTGGTCCGGCGGTGTGCCTATTCATTCTGCGTTGAAGTTCTCAAACCACTGATAACAAGTCGGCGCCCTTGAGCGAATTGTGCCTAGACGCCATGCAGCAGCTATGACGCAGCCGCGAAGCGGCGGCATGTGAAAGCCCGGCACGGAAGTGCCGGGTAGGCACATCCCGTGCCTTCAGCACTGCCTTGATGAAGGGGACGAACTTCTTAGCTTCACCGAAGAGTAAGTGCCAGGTCAGTGACTGATCTCACGAACTCAAAGTCCAGTTTCATATCGGGAAAACGGTCTGGTGAACTTATGCCCGACATCCGGGCCCAACACGCTCAACCGTAAGCCTTGTGCGTTTAGTCCTGCCCATTAGCCCTCGCCGTTGCCGAATCCGTTCATCTTCCTGTAAAATCTAGGTTTGCCCTACACCATCTGAAACTTTCTGGGAGCAGCAGTCCAATGGCACAACAATGTGATATCTGCGGCAAAAAGCCGCAAGCGGGAAACCGCATCAGCCACGCCCATAACGTCACCAAGCGGCGCTGGAACGTCAACTTGCGTCCGGTGCACGCTAAGGTCAATGGCCAGGGAAAGCGGATCCGCGTCTGCACGTCCTGCCTGCGCAGCGGTAAAGTCGTGAAAGCCTAAAAGCTCGAACTCCACCGCAAAGCTGATCGGAATTCATCAAGCCATGGCTAGGGAAGAGTGCGTCTGGGAAGTCTCCGTGGCCTCGGCGTTAGTTATTCCTTGGCGGCGCTGGAGTTGCAGCGGCTGGCGTGACGGCCAACAATTGCACGTCAAAGATCAGCGTGGCATTGGGCGGGACAATGCCCTTGTATCCGTTCTCTCCATAGGCCAGTTCGGGAGGGATGCGCAACTGCCGCTTGCCGCCCACCTTCATTCCCGCCACTCCTTCGTCCCATCCTTTGATGACATTGCCTGCGCCAAGCGTGAAGCTGTAGGGCTGGTGGGCGTCGACGGAGCTGTCAAACTTCTTTCCGGTTGTAAACCACCCGGTGTAGTGCACCTTCACGTGGTCGCCGCTCTTCGCCTCTTCTCCGGTGCCGACCTTGATATCCCAATATTGCAGTCCGGAATCAGTCTTGGAGCCGTCGCCCGTGACCTTGGTAGGGGCATTTGTGTTGGGAACGCGTACCGGAGTCGTCCTGTGATTCGGAGTCTGCGCAGATAGGAAGCCGGCTGCAAGGAGAATTGCAACAGAACTGATCCCAATCTTCATCATGAATCCCTTTTTTCGGAGGGAACCAAAACCGCAGTGGACGGTGGGGAGAATGTTAGACATATATTGCAAAATCCATTATTTCCTCTGCGTCCTCCAAGTCCCCTGCGGTTTTCATTTCCTACTCCAGTGCGATTACATCAATTTCGATGAGCACGTCTTTGGGCAAACGCGAGACCTCAACGGTTGACCGCGCTGGTGGCGCAGAACTGAAGTACTTTCCGTAGACCTGGTTCATTGCGGTGAAATCGTTCATGCTTGTCAGGAAGACGCCGCAACGAACGACCTTTCCGAGTCCACTTCCGGCGGCTTCCAGAATCTCAGAAAGATTGCGCAAGACGCGATCCGTCTGCGCCGCGACATCGCCCGTAATGACCTGCTGGTTTGCCGGATCAATGGCTACTTGTCCGGAGACGAAAACAAATCCATTGGCTTTGATGGCCTGGGAGTACGGCCCGATGGCTTGCGGAGCGTCTTTGGTGGAGATGATTTCGCGCATGAAAACAATTCTCAGTTCCCAGTTGTCAGTTCTCAGCAAAAACAAATCGCTGCGGGCTTAGGTTAACATACGAACGATCACCGGATTTTTGGGTTCCGACTGAGAACTGGGAACTGGCAACTGAGAACTGCTTAGATTTTCTGCAGCCTCTGTACTTCGTGTACGCCGGGAATTTTTCTTAGCCCCACGATGATCTGCTCCAGGTGCTTCAAATCTGAGATGTCGAGGACAACTTCGACGCTCGCCTGGCTGTTCGCCGTATGGGCGGCGATGTTGCGGATATTGCTCTTCGCGTCCCCAATCACACCCGTGATGTTTTTGAGCATGCCAAATTTGTCGTCGCAAAAAACCGTGAGCTTCACCGGATAGGCGGTCGGAGTACTGTCGTCTCTCGCCCACTCAACATCGATCTTCCGTTCGGGCTCGTAGAGAAGATTCGTTACATTCGGGCAATTGACCGAATGCACCGCCACGCCCTTGCCTCGCGTGATGTATCCGACAATGCCTTCGCCGCGGATCGGATTACAACATCGCGCCCGATACACCAGCATGTCGCCCTGGCCACGCACAGTGATGGCATTGTGATCTCCGAAAACTCGCCGCACAACGCTGGTAAGGCCGCCGGGCTGCGACGTTAACCCCTCGGACTCGATATCGCCGGCGATCGAAGGGGTCGCGCCCGCCGGCAATAGCCTCGCCAGCACCTGTCGCGCCGAATATTTACCGTAGCCGATCCCGGACATCAGGTCGTCGGCCTTGCCCAGCCCATAGCCGGAAGCGACCTTCAGCAGGTCTTCGTCTTTGATCTCCTTCAGCGCAATTCGATATTTCCGCGCTTCCTTCTCGATCAGCTTGCGCCCAATTTCAATCGCCCGCTCGCGCTGGTGAACGTTCAGCCAGTGCTTGATCTTGTTGCGTGACCGCGAAGACTTGACCAGCCCCAGCCAGTCGCGGCTCGGCTTATGTCCCGGCTGGGTGAGAATCTCGACGATGTCTCCCGAGTGCAGCTTGTAGCGCAACGGCACCATGCGGCCATTCACTTTGGCGCCAATACAAGTATGTCCAACTTCTGTGTGAATCGTGTACGCAAAATCAATCGGGGTCGCATCGCGCGGCAGCACTACCACCTTCCCCTTCGGCGTGAAGGTGTAAACCTCTTCCGGATACAAATCGACTTTCAGCGTCGACAAGAATTCATTGGGATCGCTGACGTCCCGTTGCCACTCCACCACTTGCCGCAACCATGCGAGGCGCTGCTCGTCCTGGGCCGACACCGGGCCATCTTTATATTTCCAGTGCGCTGCGATGCCCTCCTCCGCCATCTTGTGCATCTCTTCGGTGCGGATCTGGATTTCGAACGGCGTGCCGTCCTCAGTGATCACCGATGTATGGAGCGATTGGTAAAAATTCGGCCGCGGCATCGCGATGAAGTCTTTGATACGTCCCGGCACCGGCCGCCAGAGGTTGTGAATGATCCCGAGCACTGCGTAACAGTCTGGCAGTGATCGCGTGACCACGCGCATCGCGCACAGATCGTAAACCTGATCAACCGAAATCCGCTGGCGTTGTAATTTCTTGTGAATGCTGAACACGCGTTTGATGCGGCTCTCGACCCGTGCCTGAATCCCAGCCTCTTTCAGCTTGTCGGTGATGATCCCCTGCATTTTGGCGAGGAAGGCCTCGCCCTGCTTGCGCCGCGCATTCACCGACTTCTCCACCTGCTCATAGCCAAGCGGATCGAGGAAACGGAAGCCCAAGTCCTCCAGTTCTCCGCGGATCTTGCCCATGCCAAGCCGGTGCGCGATCGGCGCGTAAATCTCCAGCGTTTCTTCGGCGATTTTGTGCTGGCGGTCGGGCTGGAGGTGCTCGAGCGTCCTCATGTTGTGCAGCCGGTCGGCGAGCTTGATCAACACCACCCGGATGTCATCCACCATCGCGAGCATCATCTTGCGCAGGTTTTCCGCCTGCTGCTCCTCGCGGGTGGCGAAATCAATTTTGCTGATCTTGGTGACGCCCTCGACGATGTGCGCGACCTGCTCGCCGAACTCTTTGCGGATGTCGGCAATCGTGACGGACGTGTCTTCGACCGAGTCGTGCAGCAACCCGGCAGCGACCGCCACCGGGTCCATCTTCATTTCAGCGAGTACCAGCGCGACTTCGAGTGGATGAACCAGGTAAGGTTCTCCCGAAGCGCGGGTCTGTCCATCATGGTGTTTCAGGGAGTAATCGTAGGCCTTCTTGACGATGGTGAGATCGTCTTGCGGACGGCTCTCCTGCATGCGCTTCATCAAGTCGCGAAACTTGGTCAGCGTGAGAGCTGTCGTTGCAATTTGTTGGCGTAAGCTCGCCATGATGGATTATACCCGCCAGGGAAGAGGGCTCCGCAGAAGGCGGTTGGGACGCTACCTCAATTATAAACGCGAATTGCAGCCACTTCGTTCAGACGGCCGTCCCGCAGTCGATTCATCCGAATATGACCAGAGTAATTTGTCCGCCCGAACGGCGCGCCCTAGGCTCAATTGGGCGTTCCCCGAGGTAAGCCATGGTGCAACTTTCTGACCGTAACTGCTCGAAGGCGGGATTCCTGCTCGTGATCGCCGCCATCGCTCTCGCGGGAGCAAGCGCCGCGCAGAACACTCCGCCGGTCGCCTCCGGCAAGCAGATTCCCGTCCCCGGGCACCCAGTCCCGGCGGACTACGGGCAGCTTTCCGAACACAACCGCGAGTGGGTCATGACCCAACCTCCGCAGGTACAGGCAGAGTTCCTGCTCGGAGCTGCCATCAATCACGACCGCGGTGCCACCGACATGATCAACAAGATGGTCGACGACTGGCATGGCAAGCTGCACTTCACCAACAAAATTGATGACCTGCAGCTGACGGCGCTCTACTCCAATGACCTGCGAGTAAGAGCCACGGCCATCGAGATTAACCTCGCCGTTTACAAACTCTCAAAGACGGATGAGGCCGCTGATCACCTGATGGCGGAGGCAGAGAAGTCTCCAAGCTGGCGCCCCTTTGCCATGTGGGAGCTAGGCATGTTGGCCAATCGCGGAGTAGAACTGGAGAAGATCCACGAATTTCTTCGCGGATACCTCCACGACACCAACGAGAAGACGCGGCATTGGGCCGTCGAGGGCATTGCTCATCTGGGCACCGACGACACCATCAAAGACTTCCTCGACGTTTTCCGCAATGATCCTTCCCTCGAAGTGCGCGAGCGCGCCGGATGCAGCCTCGCCAAGTCTGGCATGCTGACCCGCGAGCAGCGCATGCTGGCCGTACCAGGGCTGATCGATTTGGCCTATGATCCCTCGCTCGACAACACCACGCGCTCATGGGTTTATCAGGCATTGAGGGAGATCACCAACGAGCACCTTGGGAACGATCCCGCCGCATGGAAGAACTGGTTCGCAAGCGAAGGGACCAAACGCCGCCAGGAGTTCAGACAGGGTGAACACTGGTCTGTCCTGGGGAATAACTAGGGCGTATCTTCCGCCCGGAACTTTTCCTCGATTTCACGCTTTTCGAAGGTTTCAAATCTGTTCAGGTTTGTTGGGACGCTTCGCAAACTGATAGAGTGACAGTCTCTCTGTCATGATTTCCCGAATTCTCGTCAGCGGTGTTTCGGGCCCCATCGGGGCCGCCCTTCTTCCTTCCCTCGACACGCTAGGATACAAGGTGGTCCGCCTGGTGCGTGGTTCAGCGACGAACGGTGGCCAAATCCACTGGGATCCGGCTCAACCTGTCTCTCCCGAATCCGTTTCCGGCTTCGATGCCGTCATCCACCTCGCGGGTGAAAGCATCGTGGGGCGCTGGACCGCCGCCAAGAAGCAAGCGATTCGTGACAGCCGCGTTAAGGGCACTAGCCATCTCGCGGCAGCTCTGGCGAAGGCGCACCCCAAGCCGCTGGTTTTCCTCTGCAGTTCCGCCATCGGATACTACGGCGACCGCGGCGACGAAATGCTGAACGAGCAAAGCGCCCCCGGCAACGGATTCCTTCCGGAAGTGTGCCGCGAGTGGGAAGCCGCAACTCGGCCGGCAGTCGATGCCGGCATCCGCACCATAAGGATGCGAACCGGCGTGGTGCTAAGCCCGAAAGGTGGCGCTTTGGGAAAGATGCTCACGCCCTTCAAAATGGGCATAGGCGGACGCGTCGGCGACGGCCGCCAATGGATGAGTTGGATTGCCGTCGGAGACATGGTGGGAGCCATTCATCACATGTTGAAGACTGATCTTGTCCAAGGCCCGGTGAACATGGTCGCTCCCAAACCCGTGACCAATGCGGAATTCACTCGGGTCCTGGCCAGTGTGCTTTCCCGTCCTGCGATTTTTCCTGTGCCTGCCCTTGCCGTGAAGTTAGCCTTCGGCGAAATGGGAGAGACTGTCTTGCTGGGCAGTCAGAGGGTTGAGCCCGGCCAATTGATCACCAGCGGATATCCCTTCCGCTTCCCAACGCTGCGGTCAGCTCTCCAGTCGCTAGGTCTTTAACTGGCAAGAACCATGTAGGGACAGCCGCCCCGGCTGTCCGGCGGACCAGGTGTATCGGGCCGCAGCGCTTTTGAGCCGTTGTAGACAAGAGCTGAAACTTTTCTGCCATGAGGCGACTCCAATCCAGCAGGTTCATAGTTTCGTACTGAAGATGGAGGCTCCATGCAATCTTCCACTCACCTCGTCCTTGTTCTGTTGGGATCACTCTTAGGTGTCACAGCCTGCAACGCAAAAGCAAATCCAGCCGCAGCGGCGGTACCGGCGCCGGCTGTCGATGCTCCACGTGCGTCCAGCGCGGGTCAGCAGACAGCTGTGCTTTCCGGAGGATGCTTTTGGGGCGTGCAGGCCGTGTTCCAGCACGTTAAGGGAGTGATTACCGCGACATCCGGCTACTCCGGCGGAAAAGCTAAGACTGCCGAATACGAGCTTGTGAGTACCGGCGACACCGGGCACGCCGAGTCGGTCCAGGTTGTCTACGATCCCTCGCAGATCACCTATGGTGAGTTGCTGCGCGTATTCTTTTCGGTTGCGCACGATCCCACTCAGCTGAACCGTCAAGGCCCCGATGAAGGTACTCAATACAGGTCATCGATCTTTTATGCGAATGACGAACAGAAGCGCATCGCGCAGGCCTACATCGCGCAACTCGATCAGGCGAAGGTATTTTCCAGCCCGATCGTAACCCAGGTCGTTCCGCTCGAAGGTTTCTATCCGGCCGAGGCCTATCACCAGAATTATGCGGCCCTGCATCCCAATCAGCCGTATATCGTTTTCAACGACGCTCCAAAAGTGGCGCACTTACGCCAGTTGTTTCCTGATATCTATGTGGGAAAGTGAAAGTCGGTAGGACAGTGGAGTACTAGCGCACATTCACAGAGTCGTGAGTCTCAGCAGGGACGTACTTCACAGCCGCCGTACGTTCCAGCTTATCCCAGGCGAACTTGCGCCCTTCCAAAGCGCGCTTCAGCGTCTTGAAAAGCACAATCGAAAACAGCTGGCGGTAGGCGAAGCGCTGCAGCCAGACCTGGCTGAGTAGCCAGGGGTCTTCCTTGTCATCCGGACGACGGCGCTCAAGTGCAAAAGCAATCGCCGAGGTAAAGAAATCAATCACCAGGAATGCAAAGAAGAACAGCACTAGTTTGTGGAAGCTGGCTGGATCGGTGGAATCCGGGTGGAAGTGTTTCTGGATGAAGTACCAGATGGTGCCGACCGCGAACATAATATCGATGAGCGGCGATACAAGCGGCAAAAGAATCTGGAAGATGACGATATTAGGCAGCGCTACCCAACCCAGCGCACCCTTGCGCGCGAACACGCCGCGATGCTTGTACACAGCCTGGAGAATTCCAAACGACCAGCGGAACCGCTGGCGCATCAAGCCATTCGCATTCGTCGGCGCCTCGGTGTAGGCGAGCGCCATGTCTTCGTATTCGACGCGGTAACCCCGGCGCAGCAGCGCCATCGTCAGGTCGGCGTCTTCGGCGACTGTGTCAATGTGATAGCCACCAGCTTCGCGCACGGCCGACACACGCCATGCCCCGATTGCACCCGGGACGACGCTGACCGCTCCCAGGACGTCGAGCGCGCGCCGTTCGAAATTCTGGCTGGTGATATATTCCAGCGCTTGCCACCTCGTCCAGACGTTGACTCGATTGCCCACCTTGGCATTCCCCGCGATCGCTCCAACTTTCGGATTGATGAAGTGCGGGACCAGTCTCGAAATCGCGTCAGGAGCGATGATCGTATCGGCGTCGATACCCACGAATAGCTCGGCGTCGCCAATGTGCTCGATGCCGTAATTCAGTGCCTCGGCCTTCCCGGAATTCCGCTTGCCGAGGATCAGCACCTTGCCCGATGCCGCTTCCGCTTTGAAGGCATTACGTGCCACTTCCAAAGTCCGATCCTTCGAGCCATCATCGATAACGATCACTCGCAGGTTCGGGTAATTCGAATTCAGGGCACCGCGCACCGTGCGCTCAATAACCTTCTCTTCGTTGTATGCAGGAATCAGCACCGCGACCTTCGGTTTGTAGGACGCGACCTCAGCGGGCCTGCCAAAGATCTTTTCGTGGACCCGGTCGTACACTGCTGCGGCGCCAATAAAGATCAGCCGCCCAGTCATCAGCAGGTCGCCGATCAGGAATATCCACGTGATCCCGATGACGCCGACGTCGAACAGCCAGAAGCCCAGCCGATCCAGCCGCGCCGCCCATCTCTCGCCACGAGGCAGCGGAGCCATCACGTCAGTGATCTTCATGTTCAGGAGTTCGTAGACGGGCGCGACCTCGTACCCCCGGGCGCGCACACCGTCAATGATCATGGGCAGAGCGCGCACCGTCTCCGAGCGATCACCGCCTCCATCGTGCAGCAGCACGATATTGCCGCAGCGCAGGTCCTCCACGCGGCAAGGCGGCAGGTGCGAAAGCACATAATCAGTGATCTGCTCGGCGGTATGGCGCGGATTCTCGCTCCAGTCGTTGGGATCGATCCGGTTGCCCACCGTGATGTAGCCCATCTCCTGCGGAATTTCGAGCGGGCGAACCTGGTCGGCCGTGTCCGGTTCTTCGTCTATGGCGTACGGAGGCCGCATCAGCGTAGTCCGCACTCCCAACATGCTGGCGAACAGCCGCTCCGTGAGATTCAATTCCGCCTTGATGAGCGGAGTCGACATGTTCGTGACGTCAGGATGTGTGAACGTGTGATTCCCGATGGTGCTGCCTTCGTCTCTAATCCGCTTCGCCAGACCGGAGAACTTGTCGGCCTGGATTCCAATCAGAAAGAAGGTCGCAGTCGCGTGCTTCGCCTTAAGAACGTCGAGAATCTTCGGAGTCCACTCCGGATCAGGGCCATCATCAAATGTGATCACGACCTTGTTCGGCGAGTAGCCATAGCGCGCTACGCGATACGGTTCGGGCAAGGACTGAAAGACTTCATCGTCGATCATCTTGCTGTTCGCGTCCACACTGATATCGCGCGTGCCGTGAGCGGGCTTATCTTCGATGCGAAGAATCTCGCCCTGGCCTTCCATGTCGACCTCGGCGCCCGGGGGAACGTCGCGCAGTTTTTCGGGTGCCCCGTTGTCTCCCGGCATATCCCACACCCGCCACAGCGAACGGTCCTCGCTGCCCAATCGCCACAATGCGAATGTCTTGATCCCCATCGACTGCGCGGCTCGCATTTGATTCAACGCCGTCACCGCGTCGACGAACCAGATATCGTGGCGCAGGTTGCGCTCGTCGAGATAACTGAAGTGAGGATTCATCGCGTCGTCATCGAAATTGACGTCCTCGTCTGAGTCCCGCGCAGCCAGCCAGGCATCCTGCACGCTGACCGTGCTGTCGTGAATCTCAGGCGGTAAGGTCCCCTTTTTCGGCTTCTGCACCCAGTCATAACCGTAGTTTGCGATCGCGCAGATGACTTTTTCCTTCGGAATCACCCCGGTTGCGTATTTCAGATTCTGTTCGAACCAGTCCTGCGAGGCCACAGGTCCGGATGCTGCTCCCGGATAATGTTCGTCATAGTTCATCAGAATGACGCCGTCCGCTGCGGTCGCGATCGACGGGTAGTCGAATTCTTCGTTGTGCGGCGGCACGGCCACGTACAACTTCAGGCCGCGCGCGTGCAGATCCCCTGAAAGGTCTCTCAGCAAAGCGACATAGCCGGCCTGGCCGCTGGCAGGGAAGGCTTCGAAATCAATCATCAATCCCCGGAAGTGCCCGGATGACAGAAACTGTCCCACTTGCTTCCGAAAAAGCGTCCGTGAATCGGGATTGTTCAGCAATTCCGACACGTCCACCCAGTTCACGCCGTCGGAATTGTTTACCATCGGAAAGACTTCCAAACTCGCGTTGTCCGTCTTCAAGAACGGCATGACCTGATCATCAACCGGCAGTACCCTGTCACCTTGCACTACATCGAAGTATTTGTTGGTCTGCTCGTCGACTCCCTGCACCCTCCCATCTGGGGTAAATACATGCAGCCAGTCGGGAAACAGCATGTCGATCTGGTGAGCGTAGGAACGAAGGGACGAAAAACTCCCTGCATCCCATGGGACATAAAAAGCGGCGCGGATTCCTTCTTCCTGATTCAGTTTGACTTGCGAGGCGGCCAGCTTGGTTTTGCGGTGAGAACGGGCAGCAGCCTTCTTGGCGCGTTCTTTGGCTTTCTCCTTATCCGTTTCCTTGAGTGCTCTTAAAGGACGCTTCTGCGGGAAAAACAGCAGTTCGGGCAAGGGTTCGTCACGCAGGGCGCTATAGACGAAGAAAATGAGAAGCGCCGAGACCAGGACAGCCGTGACGTCAAAGAGACGGCGCAGCCGTTTCCAGCGGGCGCGGCGCGGATCATAAAAGACAGGTTGAGCCATGATAGACGGTTTTCATCGTATGCCGCTGCAGGCACACGGTCAATTCTCGGAAAGGCAGGGTGAGTAGCTGCTCTGCGTCACTAAGATGCAGTTTAACGCTGCCGGGGTAGCTCCGACGCGCTATGATTCGCAGCGGGGCGTTGATGCGTGAAATGATCCGCCAGCACGCGCGGTTCTTCCTCGGGATCACCTTGGTGGCCCTGGCTTTCCGACTCTTCCTGGTTTTCCGTGCTCCGGCCGTGGTCGATGACTCCCGTTTGTACGCCGACATCGCCAAAAACTGGCTGCAGCACGGCACCTACGCGATCACGAACTCGGGCGCGATCATGCCGACGCTCTCCCGTCTGCCCGGTTACCCCGCTTTCCTGGCCGCAATCTTCTGGATCTTCGGCAACGACAACTTTCGGGCCGTCTTGCTCGTGCAAGTCCTATTCGATCTGGCAACCTGTTTCCTGATCGCCGACATGGCGCTGCGGCTTTTCTCCGACCGCGCCGCGAGAGCCGCGTTCCTGCTCGCCGCCGTCTGCCCGTTTCTCGCCAACTATGCCGCTGCTGCCCTGACCGAGACGCTCGAAATATTCTTCACCGCCCTCGCGTTTGATCTCGCGTTTCGTGGTCTGAATATTGGGGAACCATCCGCCAGACCACGCGTGGCATGGCTTGGTTGCGGATTCGCTATCGGAGGAGCCATTCTGCTCAGACCCGACGGCGGAATTTTGCTCGCTTCGATCGGCGGATATCTCTTGTGGCTGCTGTTGAAGGCTCTGCGGCGAGCAGCGGATTCCGCGAAGCGGGGATTTACCTCGTCCGGACTCATCCTGGTCGGTATGCTCGTGGCGACCGGCGCTCTCGCACCTCTGATTCCGTGGACCCTGCGGAACCTCCACACGATCCACCGCTTTCAGCCTCTTGCGCCACGGTATGCCAACGATTCCGACGAATCTGTAATGCCGGGTTTCAACCGCTGGGTAAAAACATGGATGGCCGACTACGTTTCAGTGCAGGAGATCTACTGGCCGGTCCCCGGCTCTGACATCGATTTCAGCCGGCTTCCGCGTCGCGCTTTCGATTCTCCCGAGCAACGGAAGCAGACCGCCGACCTCTTCTCCGAATACAACGTGAGCCACGAGGTGACTCCGGAGATCGACACGCACTTCGCCGCTTTGGCGGAGGAACGCATCCACGCTGCTCCTCTCCGTTATTACGTGTGGCTCCCGGCGCTTCGCATCGTCGATATGTGGCTGCGCCCGCGAACCGAATTGTTTCCATCCGACCCCCGCTGGTGGGAGTTTAATGATGACCATCTTTGGCTCACACTCAGCCTCGCCTTTGGCGTGATCAACCTCGCCTACGTGCTGATGGGCATGGCGGGTTTCGTGGGCGTCCGCGCAACATTTGTGATCGGAGTGCTTATCGTGTTTGTTGTGCTGCGTTCTCTATTTCTCGGGAGCCTCGAAAATCCCGAGCCTCGCTACACGCTGGAGTGTTTCCCCGCCTTGATCGTTGGGGCATCGGCTTTGTTTCATCGGACGTGAATCATTGAGTCGAACATCCTCGCATGAATGTCAGTCCGCTGATGTCTAACTTCGTTTGTTATTTTGTTATGTATATGAAATAGCTAAAGCTATGATTCTTCGTATGTGAAAACCTGTATCGCGCGCAATCCGAACGAATGTAACGCGCTGAAAATTCGATCGTGCATCTTGGCCCTGCAGTTGCAGTTTCTCTCCACAACAACAAAGCAAGGTGTTCCTGCCCTCCCAGGGTGCGGGTAAACAAAATTTCAGTTGTTATGCCTTGTAAGTGAAGGAGGCTTCGATGCGCTGTCGCCAGTGTGTAGTTGCGTTTGTTGTCGGTATGTCGCTTGCATTTGCCAGCCTTTTGGCAGGCCAGACGGGATCAACGTCGTTGCGCGGAACAGTGAGTGACTCAAGCGGCGCCGCCGTTGCCCACGCCATGGTCACGTTAACGAGTTCCGATCGTGGTATCCAGCGCACTGCAACGAGCAGCGACACCGGCAGTTACGAGTTCCTGCAACTTCAACCCGGCACTTACGAGTTGACCGTCGAAATGACCGGATTCAGCAAGTACCAGCAAAAGCAATTGCAACTGCTTGTTGATACTCCCGCGACCGTTAACGTGAAGTTGGCTATTGGAACCTCAACAGAGACCGTCGAGGTAAGTGCCGAAGCCGCCGCGATTAACACGACCGACGCCTCGATCGGTAACGCATTCAATGAAATTCAGGTCAAGCAGCTTCCCATGGAAGGACGCAATGTCCCCGACCTGCTGACGTTGCAAGCCGGCGTTACCTACTTCGGACACCGCGAAAGCTTGAATGCGCAGACCAACGACACTCGCAACGGTGCCGTTAACGGCGCTCACAGCGACCAGACGAATATCACCCTTGACGGCGTGGACGTAAACGACCAGGTCAACGGATACGCCTTCTCGTCCGTTCTTCCAGTGACGTTGGACTCGATGCAGGAATTCCGCGTGACGACGACCAATTATGGGGCCGATGCGGGACGTTCTTCGGGTGCCCAGGTTTCTCTGGTTACAAAGAGCGGCACGAACAACTTCCACGGTTCGCTTTACGAATACCTTCGCAATACCTATACCAGCGCCAACGACTATTTCGTGAAGTCGGCTCAAATCCAAAGTGGCGCTGAAAATCTGCCCCCTAAGTTGATTCGCAACATATTCGGTGGATCGGTCGGCGGGCCGATTCTCAAGAATCGTTTGTACTTCTTCGCCAACTATGAAGCGGCCCGCCAGCGCGAAGAGGAAAGCGATGTTCGCATCGTTCCCAGCGACGCGTTCCGCGATGGGATTGTCCAGTACCAGTGCGCAAACGCATCGCAATGTCCGGCCGCGCAGGTCGCCGGCGTAAGTGGAGCTATGTACAACATTCCCGCCGGAATCTTTGGGCTCACTGCAAATGACCTGACAAGCATGGATCCGCACAAAATTGGCCCCGACCCCGTAATATGCTGCGGCAGTTCAAGCTATTTGCAATCCTTCCCTCACGCCAACGACAACTCGCAGGGCGACGCATTCAATTTCCTGGGTTATCGCTTCCGCGGGCCCATCCCGACGAACAAAAACTGGTACATCGCGCGTGTGGACTACAAACTCACGCAAAACGGCAACCACAACTTGTTCTGGCGCGGTGCTCTGCGCAATGATGTGCAGGCAGGCGCGCCCTATCTTCCCGGCGGCGCTCCTTTGACTAGCCTGGCGGATTACAGCAAGGGGTTCACGGTCGGCTACACCGCGACCCTCCGGCCCACGTTGCTGAACAACTTCCACTGGGGATACACACGCCAGAGTTGGGGCCAGCCCGGCAATAACGATTCGACTCCGGTGATCTTCTTCCGCGGACTGAATGACAACAGCACTCCCATCGATTCCAGCCTGGCGGTTACCCGCGGCCAGGATTTTCGCTC
>Ga0070732_10000588_pt1 | contig 22201 bp, 19 predicted proteins | sample Coa_R1_5_FD_66449 | JGI IMG/M metagenome (GOLD analysis project Ga0070732, IMG submission 66449) | Surface soil microbial communities from Centralia Pennsylvania, which are recovering from an underground coalmine fire - Coalmine... | ecosystem: Environmental > Terrestrial > Soil > Unclassified ... | reverse complement strand
ATCTCTAAATCGTCGCCGCGCTCGCGCAACGCCGGCAACGAGATCGTGAACACATTCAGCCGGAAGTAGAGTTCGGTCCGGAAATTTCCGGCCGCCACCATCTGCTCGAGGCCGGCGTTGGTGGCCGCGATCAGCCGCACGTCGGTGCGGATGGTTTCCGTCCCGCCTACGCGCTCGAAGCATTGGTCTTGCAACACGCGCAGCAGCTTTACCTGCGCTAGCAGAGGCAACTCGCCAACCTCGTCGAGGAAGAGCGTGCCGCCGGAGCATTGCTCGAATTTGCCAATGCGTTTCCGGTCGGCCCCAGTAAACGATCCCTTCTCATGGCCAAACAATTCGGATTCGAGCAGCGTGTCGGGAATTGCGCCGCAGTTAATGGCCAGAAACGGCGCCTTGGCGCGCTTGCTGTGCTGGTAGACCGCCCGGGCCACGAGTTCCTTGCCGGTGCCGCTTTCGCCCAGGATGAGCACCGTGGCATCGGTGGGGGCTACGCGGCCGATGGCCTTGTACACCGTTTGCATTGCCGTGCACCGGCCTAGCAAGGCGTCGCCCGCGCCCTGGTCCGGCTCCAACTCCGGCATCACCGCCGGCACATGCATGAGCCGGCTACTGGCACAGGCTTGCTCCACCAGCGTGCGAATCTGCTCATACTCCAGCGGCTTCAGCAAGTAATCAAACGCGCCTTGCTTCATGGCCGCGATGGCCAACTCCGTGGTGCCATGGCCGGTAATCAGGATGACGGGAATTCGCGCGTCAAACGCTTTGATTCTTTCAAATGTCTTGAGTCCATCGGAATCGGGAAGGTGAACGTCGAGGATCACGACGTCGGGCGCACGGCGGCGCAACAAATCCAGCCCTTCGGCTGCCGATCCGGCCGAAAGCACATCGTGGGCCGGCGCGCGAAACGCCTTGCGAAATGCATGCTGAATGACCGGTTCATCGTCGATAATCAAAAGCGTGGCCATGCATCTTACCCGACCGGTTGAGCCGCCTTTACCGGAGTGGCCGAGCGCGGCAATCTGAGCGTGAATTCGGCACCGCCAGCATCGCGGTTTGACGCCTTAATTGTACCACCATGCTCTTCGACGATGCGCTTGGAAACGACCAAACCAAGGCCGAGGCCGGTTTCCTTGCCCGTCACAAACGGCTCGAAGATGCGGGCAAAAAGTTCCGGCGCGATACCGGGGCCGGTATCGGCGACATGTATTTCGACGAAATCGCCGTTCGGCTTCATCGCGATTTCGAGAGTTCCGCCATGCGGCATGGCGTCGAGCGCATTGAGAGTTAGGTTCACCAAGACTTGCTGCAACTGGGCCGCGTCAGCCTCCAGGATCATCGGCGAATCCGGCTCCTCAAATTGCAAGGTCACACGCTGACGGTCCGCCCGGCCGCGCACCAGATTCAACGTCTTTTGCACCACGCTGGATACATCGCATGCCGTTCGTTGTAACTTCGGAGGCCTTGCGTAATCCAAAAAGCCTTGCACGGCCCGTTCCAGCCGATGGATTTCCTGCTCGATCAGGTCCAGATCTTCGTCCGAAAGCCCGCCCGCCTGCGGATCGCGCCGGCTGGTTTGAATCAGCAGCTTGATCGAAGTGAGCGGGTTGCGAATTTCGTGCCCCACACCGGCGGCCAGTTGGCCCACGGCTGCCAGGCGTTCTGCCCGCAGCACTTCGCGTTCGCGTTGTTGAAGTTTCTCAACCACCTGTTCAACTTGGTGCACCAGGTTTTGCGCTTCATCCGCCTGGCCGTCGCCGTTCTGCTTCCATTCCACGGGCGGCAACTCCTGGCTCAGCAATTCCGAAGCGCCTTGCACGCGGATCAGCATCTGGTGAATAGTCCGCCGCAGCCCGCGCGAGAGTCCGAATCCCAGAACGAGCCCCGCCACCGATGTGAGCCCGCCGACCAGGCCCAATCCCCAAGTCATGCGCCGCAGAGCCCGCTGCTGCTCGCGCTCGGACAGCTCGACCTGGCCGCAGTTGTATTCACGCAACTGCCGGCACAGAGGAATTAGTTGTGTTTCCAGCCGGTCGGCCAGGCGCGATGAAGTCCCCGACTTACGCCACTCGGCCAGGTATTCCCCGAAGCCGCGATCCAAGTGCTGATAGAGCACCTTCTCCTGTGGCTTGTCGGCAAGGCTTTCGATTTCGGCGAGGTGCTCTTGCACGCGCTCATGCAGAGGCTCGACCTCCCGGGCGTTGCGCCGGTGCAAGGCAATGAGGTGATACAGCGACTCCTCCAAATTGGCAGCGGCGTGCCAACTATCATTGTTCTCGCGCCGCACATTGGCCGCCTGAGCTTGAAGCTGATTCAAATACACCGCCAGGCTTACGGCCAACGCGAGCACCAGCACACTGGTGCCGACCGCAAGCAGGAGAATGCGCAGCGGATAAGTTTGCAGCGGCATGGAAGGCGGTTCAGGAAGAAAACGGTCGCCAAACGGTGCTTACAATTATACTTTGGTACGCTGAAACAAAGCGAGCGGAGCGCCTAAGTTGACCACGGTGGCGGAATCGGCACGAGTTCCGACTCTGCGACCGCAATTGCTGCGAATGCCGCTGCGGGCGGTGAGTCATCATGCCTATGGAAAACCTCACTCTCTGGACCATCGGTCACTCCACACGGAGCCTGAGCGAGTTTTTGGATCTGCTGAAACCGTTCCAGATCGAAGCGCTCGCCGATGTCCGCCGCTTTCCCATGTCGCGCCGCTATCCGCACTTCAACCAAGACGCGCTTACCAAGGCGCTGGCGGAAGCCAGCATCGAATACGTGCACTTTCCGGAACTCGGCGGCCGACGACAACCCGATCCGAATTCGCGAAACTCGCTCTGGCGCAACGCTTCCTTCCGCGCTTATGCCGATTTCATGGAGACTGAGGAGTTCCGGTTGGGGCTGGAGCGGCTGCTTGAGTTGGCGCGCCGAAAGCGCACCGCGATCATGTGTGCCGAGGCCGTGTGGTGGCGCTGCCACCGCTCCTTAATTGCCGACTACCTAAAGGCCGCAGGGATTAAAGTCTGCCACATCGTGAGTGCCAAGAAAAGCGAAGAGCATCCTTTTACTTCGGCAGCAAGATTGCAGGAGGGTAAGCTGAGTTACACTCCTTCGTCTGGGCAATCGCTTTGGCCAGAAAAGTAGGGTGGGTGGAGCCCAGCGCAACCCACCGGCGCCGCGATGGTTGGTTGCGCTGCGCTCCACCCACCCTACCAACTTTAGACGAGAATTCGTTATGGCGCGAAAACTGAAAGTCGGCGACCACGTGCGCTGGAATTCCGAAGCCGGCTACGTCACGGGCCGCATTATCAAGGTGCACACGAAGGACGTCGATTACAAAGGCTACACGCACCACGCCAGCGCGGACGAGCCGCAATACGAAATCAAAAGCGACACGACCGATCATATTGCGCTGCACAAAGGCTCGGCATTGCGAAAAATCCGGTAGCGAATTCGCAAGAATTCCGATGCACAGCGGTAGCGGAATTCGCAAGAATTCCGACGAATGCAGGTCGGATTCTTGCGAATTCCGCCTACAGCAGTTGCCAGCTGCACGACCCGCCCGATTGGCGGCGATGTTCAGCTGGCGATTTTGGCCTGTCAGCTGGCGCTTGCGGCACGGCATTTGTACCACAGCTCTTCCCGCTGGCCGCGATCGTGTGAAACCCAACCAGCGCCGCGGCCCGGCACGTCAACCAGAAAGGGTGACCTATGGCGCGCTCTTCCTGGGAGGGATTCCTCAGATTTAGCCTGATTTCGATTCCCGTTCGAGCACACAACTCGGCCGCGCCCGCGCACGGCGAGATCCACTTTCACCAACTTCACCGCGGTTGCGGTGAGCGGATCCAGTACAAGAAAGTGTGCCCGATCCACGGCGAAGTGAGCAAAGAAGACATCTTAAGTGGTTACGAAGTCAACAAAGGTGAATATGTCGAAATCGAGCCCGACGAAATCAAGAACGTTCGTGCCGAAGACGACGAATCGATCAGCATCGACGCGTTCCTGAAGCCCGAGGCCATCGATCCAGTTTATTACTCGGGCAAGACCTTTTACCTGGTGCCCAATGGCGCGCCGGGCCAGAAGGCGTATGCGCTTTTGACTAAGGTCATGGCCGAGCAGAAGGTCGAGGCCGTCGCGCACATGGTGCTGTCGGGGCACGAAGCACCGGTGCTCATCCGCGCGGTTGGAGCGATGTTGGAGATGACCGTTCTCTTCTACGAGAGCCAGGTGAAAGGCCCGGCTTCGGTAGGGGAAGAGATCGCGGAGCCCAAGATCTCAGCCCAGGAATTGAAACTCGCCAAGGACCTGGTCGAAGAATCAACCGTCGCGAAATACGACTTCTCGAAATTGAAGGATCACTACACGGAACGCGTGTCGGAACTCATCGAATCGAAGACCGCCGGTAAGCCGGTGCGCAAGGCGAAGCGCGAAAAGCATCCGCCGGTGATCAACCTGATGGAAGCGTTGAAAAAGAGCCTGAAGGAAGCGCACGGCAGCAAAAACGGAACGGGGCGTGCCGTGCGGCACCGGAAGACGGGGTAGAGGAGCGGCAGGGTGGGTGGAGCGCAGCGCAACCCACCGGTGCCGCTCTATGCTGCCCATCAGGGGCGGTCCCACGAAACTGGAAGCTTTTTGAAATCAGTCTGGTCGAAGGTGTAAATGGGAATGTCGCCAAGCTTGCCGCGCGCAGCGAGCAAGCAATCAACAAAATCGGCAGTGCCCGCAGAGTAGAATTGTAAAGCCTGCAAATAAACAGCGCTCGACGAAGTTTGCACTCCTGCGATGCTAAGCAGCGCGGTCAAACGCTCAGCGATCTCGGTGCGCGGAACCTGATAGAAGCTCTCTAACGTCCAGACCGACTCTGTAAGCACTTCCTCGGTGATGATTACTACCTCAGTGCCCAGTTCCACACGTTCCATCATGCCCAGTGCGCGAGCCGAGAGCGACACGTCGTCGCCAATCAAATACCGCAATATGACGTTGGTGTCGAGTAGATGGGTCGGCAGCGGGGACGGCTTACTTTTCTTGCGCCGCGGCACGGCCCACCCCTTTCTTAATGTGCGAGCGAATGGTCGCTTGGTCTGAAGGCTTCCGAGCATATTGGCGCAGGCAGCCGGCCAAATCGCGCGCTCTGCAGGAGCCAAGCGATCGCACGGAAACCGTTTGCCCCTCTACCATAAACAGGAGGCGGTCGCCTGGATGAACCGCTAGCGTCTTACGAACGGCGCTGGGTAAGGTAATCTGGCCTTTGGCGGATATCTTGGCAGAGATCAAAGCATGTTCCTCCTTTCTTTACTTTATCATAGCTTCAAAGCAATGCATGGCAACTTCACCAGGCCAAACGTGCGCTCCGCTTTAAATCGTGAGCCCGCAGCGCAAGCAAGGGCGTGACCGACTCGCCCTTGCTTGCGCTGCGGGCTCACATTGCTGATCGGTGGGTGGCCACGCTGACGCGCTGGTCGGTGGTGCGCTCCACCGCAATATGACGTTGGTGTCGAGTAGATGGGTCGGCAGCGGGCACCAAAGAAATATCGGGCGGCTAACTTATTGCCCTCAAGCCGGCCTTTTTCGCCGATTCGCACTGTAAAGAGTCCGCCCCTACACTGACCTTCGCCCTCGTCCCGAGCGCCGCACGAAGAAATAAATCAGCGCCCCAATGAAGTGCAGGAAGAATATCACGAGAAACCACAGTATCTTCTCATTCGTGGTTGGCTCTTTGATCAGGGCATCGATCAGCATCCAGATCCAGAAGATCGATGCGATGATACCGATGATCCAGAAGACGCACATTAGCGAGAAGAAACCGCCGGCCGCCCTCGCGCCGGCATCATCTTGGGCGAACAATATTAGGTCGTGCATGATTGCCTCATTTCATTTTGCTTACGGGTAGCGGAATTCGCAAGAATTCCGTTCCATACCTCGGAACTCTTGCGAGTTCCGCTACACGGTTACTTCACCTCTGTCCATGACGATGCCCGTCATGGTCCGGCGCCACCCGTCGCTCTCCGGGCTCGCCTTGCCGGGGTTGCGGCGTCATCGGCGGGGGCGGTTCGCGGCTGCCCACAAGCCTCCGGACACCGTAATAGAAGACCGGCGTGAGGAAGAGGCCGAAGAGCGTCACGCCGATCATGCCGGAGAAGACTGCGGTGCCCAGCGTCTGCCGCATTTCCGCTCCGGCCCCCGTCGCGATTACCAGTGGAACCACGCCAAGAATGAATGCGAAGGACGTCATCAGGATCGGCCGGAAGCGCACCGTCGATGCTTCCAAGGCGGCATTGAAGGCCGAGACTCCTTCGCGCTGCCGGTCGCGCGCGAATTGCACGATCAGAATCGCATTCTTGGCGGCGAGGCCGACGAGAACCACGAAGCCAACTTGCACGAAGATGTTCACGTCCATGTGTGCAAGCGCTACGCCAACGAGCGCGCTCGACAGGCACATCGGCACGACCAGGATGACCGACAACGGCAGCGACCAGCTTTCATAAAGCCCGGCCAACACAAAGAACACGAGAATCACGCCAAGCACGTAGGCGCTAAATGGGTTCTGCCGTAAGTCGGCGAATGAGCGAATGCGTGTCGATTGCTTTTGGAAATAGCTCAGTTCCGTCCATTCCGTCCTCATGTCGCGCGGCAGGTTCTCGGCACCCAGTTGTTCCATGGTGTTCATGGCGGTGCCGGTGCTTTCGCCAGGCGCCGGCTCGCCGTTCACTGCCGCCGACGGAAACATGTTGTAGCGCGTAATCGACACAGGCCCGACGGCGTCGCGAATCGTCAACACCGAACCCAGCGGCACCATCGCGCCGTCGCCGTTGCGCACCTTCATCTGCGCGACCGTCTTCCGGCTGATGCGGAAGCGCGATTCGGCCTGCACGTTCACCTGCCAGGTGCGGCCGAAGCGGTTGAAATCGTTCACGTAGTAACCGCCCATGTATACTTGTAGGGTCGAGAAAATGTCGGTGAGCGCGACATTCATTGCCTTGGCCTTCACGCGATCGATGTCGATGTAGTACTGCGGCGTCTGTGCACGGAAGCCGTTGAAGAGACCCACGAGTCCCGGCTCCTGGTTTCCCTTGGCGGCCAGGTTGTCGGCTTGCTTTTGCAAGTTGAGGTAATTGACTTCGCCCGTGGACTCGATCATGAGCTTGAAACCACCGGCCGTACCCAAGCCCTGGACGGCGGGCACGCCGAAGACATTGACGCGCGCATCGAGGATTTCAGTCGCAAAGCGCCGCCGTAGCTGGGCCGAAATGGCATTCGCGCTTTTCGCCGGGTCGCCGCTGCGCTGCTCGAACGGCTCGAGCATGACAAAGACGCTGGCGGAATTCGAACTGATGCTGTTCAGCACGAATGACCGGCCGGGATTGCCGATCGTATGGGCGATGCCGGGAGTTTCCCGGGCAATTTGTTCGACGTGATTGGCGACTGCCTGGGTTCGGTCAAGCGACGCGGCATCAGGCAGTTGAATGTTGACATAAAGGCGCCCCTGGTCTTGCGGCGGAATAAAGCCCGAGGGAATTCGCGTAAAGCCGAAGCCTGTCAGAACGATTAAGCCGAGGTAGAGGATAATAACGACGATGCTAAGGCGCAGCGCCCAGGCTGCTACCCGGCCATATGCCTTCGTGACGCGATCAAAAACCCAGTTGAAGCCGCGGAAGAAAATGTTGAGAGCCCAGTTGACCGGGCCGATGATGAACCAACCGACGATGCCGCCGGCAACAGCCCCCGGAATGAACAGGATCGTGTAGATTGCGTAGGTGCGCAAGGCGGCCAGGAAGCCAGTCGCCTGTGCCTGCTCGCTTTCGCCGCTGATGCCGAGCTTCGTGCCAAGTAGCGACTCCAGAATCCAGACCGACAGCAAACCGCCAATGATGCCGAAGCCCCACCAGGGCAGCGGCTCTTTCCCCTGCTGGCCGTGCGCGCCCGGCCGCCGGTTGGCGAAGATCGAGGCGGCCCGGGCTGGCGTCATGGTCATGGCGTTGACGGCCGAGATGATCATGGCCACGGAAATCGTGAGCGCGAACTGCCGGAAGAATTGGCCGGTGATGCCGGTAAGGAACGCGCTGGGCAGAAATACGGAACTCAGCACGAGCGTGATCGCCAGCACGGGGCCGGTGATCTCATTCATAGCGTGAATGGTCGCATCACGCACCGGCAAACCCTTGTCGAGCCAGCGCTCAATGTTTTCCAGCACGACGATGGCATCGTCCACCACGATGCCAATGGCGAGCACCAGGCCGAAGAGCGTGAGGTTGTTCAGCGAAAAGCCGATGAGGGCCATGACGGCGAACGTCCCGACGAGCGACACCCCGACATCGATCACCGGCAGCAAGAGCGAGCGCCAATCTTGCAGAAAGAGCAAGACGACCAGCGCAACCAGAAGGATGGCAATGATCAGCGTGCGCCGCACTTCGGCCACCGACTCGCGGATGAACGGTGTGGTGTCCAGAACGATGGCGTATTTCAGGCCCGGCGGAAAGCCGGCTTGCAACTCGCGCATTTTGTTGCGCACATTGGAAGCCACGTCCAACGCGTTGGTCTGTGGCAACTGGAAAGCGACCACGCCCACCGATGGTTGGCCGTCCAGAGTGCAGCGCTGGTCGAGGTTTTGCGCGCCCATCTCGATTCGGGCAACGTCTTTCAAATAGGTGATCTCGCCGTTTTGCCCAGTCGCAAGAATGATGTTCCCGAATTGCTCCGGGGTCTCCAACCGGCCCAGTGTCGTCATCGTGTACTGGAACTGCACGCTGGGCGGGGCGGGCTGCTGGCCGATTTGTCCGGCCGCGACCTGCACATTTTGCTCGCGCAAGACTTTCACCACGTCGCCCGAGGTAAGGTCGCGCGAGGCCAGTTCGTCTGGGTCAACCCAAACGCGCATGCTATAGTTTTGCTGGCCGAAAAAGAGCACGTCACCCACGCCCTCGACACGGGCCAGCGCGTCCTGCAAGTGGATGGTCGCATAATTGCTGAGATAAAGCTGATCGTAGTAGGGCTTGTTGGTCGCCGGGTCGGTGTCCGAGTACAGGTTGATGACCAGCAGCAAGTCGGGCGTGCGCTTTTTCACCACCACGCCAATGGCCTGCACTTCCTGCGGCAACTGCGGCAGCGCTTGAGCCACCCGGTTTTGGACGAGTACTTGCGACATGTTCAAATCGCTGCCCACGGCAAAGGTGATCGTCAGCGCGTACGAGCCGTCGTTGTTGCTTTGCGACGACATGTAGAGCATGCCTTCCACGCCGTTGACCTGTTGCTCGATAGGGGCAGCTACGGTGGTGGCTACCACTTCCGCATTGGCGCCCGGATACTGGCACGAGACGGTAATCGTGGGCGGCGTGATTTGCGGATACTGCGCGATCGGCAGTAGCGCGGCCGCAAGGATGCCGAGAAGGAAGATGATGATGGAAATGACCCACGCCAATACCGGCCGGTCGATAAAGATGCGTGCCAGCATGGTGATCCTCAGAAGGGCAGACGCCTCGCTCGTAGAACGGAATTCATTCCGTTCGTCGTTTCGTGAACGGAATGAATTCCGTTCTACGGGCAACCGAGTTGCAGAAGGGCAGACGCCTCGCTCGTAGAACGGAGTAAATTCCGTTCGTCGTTTCGTGAACGGAATAAATTCCGTTCTACGGGCAACCGAGTTGCTACTTCTTGCCTTGCTGGCCCGTCGTTTCCCTGGGCATTGAGAGCGTTTGTGCGTTGTCGTCCGGTGGCTCGCGGGGCATTGGGATCAGATTCGGCTCAACTGTGATTCCGGGTCGCACGAATTGCAGGCCGTCAACCACGATGCGGTCGCCCGGCTGAAGCCCTTCATCAATCACGCGCAAATTGGCATATTTCGCCCCGGGGCGAATTGGCCGCGTCGAGACCTTGTTGTCGGGCCCGACCACGTACACGATCTTTTGCGCCTGATCGGTGTCGATGGCCCGGTCGTTGATCAGGAATGCCTGGTGCGGCTCGCCGATGGGCACGCGCACGCGGGCGAACAGCCCCGGCAGCAGCACTTCATCCTTGTTGGGAAACACCGCCCGAATGTTCAGCGTGCCGGTTCTCGGATTGATCTGATTGTTAATGAAGTCGATCCGGCCGCGATGTGGGAAGTTGGGTTCGTTGGTCAGCCCTAGATCCGCGTAAACTTTTGCGTCGCGCGCCGATTTCGCCTTCCCTTCGCGAATCATCCGCCTAACACGGAGCACGGTTGCTTCATCCACGTCGAAATAGGCATAAATGGGGTCGACTGAAACGATGGTCGTAAGCAGGGTGCCGCTGCCGCCGCTTTGGTTGCCGTTCGCGCCGGTGTTTGCACCCGTGCCATTGGTATTGGTGCTTCCGGCGCTGCCGCCGGCGAGGACTAGGTTGCCGAGAGTCACGAGGGTACGGCCGATGCGGCCGTTAATCGGCGCCTTCACTTCGCAGAAATCAAGATTGAGCCGCTGATACTCCATGTCAGCCTTGTCCGCCTCGACCTGAGCCAGCGAGACCGACCGCGACGCGCGTGCCTGCTCGACTTCCTGGGCTGTACTCGCGCCCTTCTTGGCCACTGCCTCAATTCGGCTGAGATTCGATTCGGCCAGCTGCAAATTGGCTTCGTCCAGCGCGACCTTGGCCTTCGCCTGCTTGAATTGCGCCTCGTAGGTGCGCCGGTCGATTACGTACAACACGTCGTCTTTCTTCACCAGCGCACCTTCCGGGAAGTTCACCTTCTCCAAATAGCCCGAGACGCGGGCGCGCACTTCCACACTGTCCACGGCTGCCGTTTGGGCCGTGAATTCGGCATAGTCGGTGATGTTTTCCTGAACGGGGACGCTCACGTTAACGCGCACGGCCGGCAGCGCTTGGGGTTGATTCGCGGCACGACGGCAAGCCACCGCGGCCATCGCGAGACTGAATCCAACGAAACTCGCGGTACGCAAAAGAGCGCGGGCGCGCATGGAAACCTCCCAGGAGATTCGCCTTCTTGCGGGAGGAATTCTGGACCGTTCCAGGACCGGAACACGAGAATTGTTGTGGCCGGGGTATTATACAAAGATCGCTGCCATGAAGCGAATAGGCCCTATTCGACCGGCGGGTCGCATAGGGCCTTTGGCTTGGTAGTAGCAGTAATTGGTTTTCGCGGATGGCGAACCGGCTTCAGCGCGAGTGAAGGCTAGGGCATGGCGTAAGCCAGAAGCGGCGCGGAGCCGTTGCCGGACACGTGGCCGGGGCCGCCACCGGTGGGCGAAGTCACATCGCCTTCGAGATGCCAGACTTGCGGAAACGCAGCGATGTCGCCATACGGGCTATGGACGCGCGTAATCGTGCCTTGCAAGCTATTCGTGCTGCCCTGGCCGTTCGTCCAACTGAAGTGAATCGAAATATTGCCCTGCGCGTCGAAAGCCAGAGTGCCGGTCACCTGGTGGACGGTGCCGCCCTCGCCGGCCCAAGTGCCCGTGAAGCCGGCCGATCCGTCAGCGTGCCAGCATTCTGATTGAATCACGAACGTATGGGCCGGCTTTCCGTTGCTCGATGTCAGGTAAAACGAAACCCCTTGCAAATTCGGCACATATTGAGGCATTTCCGAAACCACGGCGGAAACGTTTGCAAGCTGGAACGCCGAAGCGCCTACCACCGAGGGCAGCGCTCGCCCTTCGAGCACTTCGACGCCCAATCGGGGCTGCCGGCAGCAAGACGAGGATTTGCGACAGCACTTGGAACCATTCCGCCGGGAAAAAACGCTCAAGAACATCTGGCACCTGCTTCCTTCCATAAATGGGTTAAGTCGTTTGATACCTTGCTGAGGATTTTGATTCCACAGCACCTACTAGCTCAGCGTGAATGGTGCGTTTTCGTTACAGCGATTTTCGGCACACGTTGACGCAGAGCCAAAAAAAAGAGCCCGGCCGCGTATCGCAACCAGGCTCCCGATTACTCTGGCTTGCGCCAGTCGTTACATGGCAACTTCGGTGACTACGCCCGAGCCAACGGTCTTGCCGCCTTCCCGGACGGCAAACCGGCTGCCCGCTTCGATGGCAATCGGCTTGTCCAGGCTTACGGCCAGTGCCGCGTTTTACTCCTAAACAAGTTCGGGCGAGCGGGGGCCAGTAATGGCCCCGGTGCAGAATCACCAAGGCCATTACTGGCCCCGCTTGCCTGTAGGCAGCTTGCTTGAATTTCTGTGAGATCAAAGTAACATCGTATAAGACCACCTCTCCGTCCCGCTTGCGGAGCCTCCGTCATGCGCGCTCGACGTGCCTTTACCCTGATCGAACTCCTCGTGGTTATTGCCATCATCGCAATTCTCATGGGCCTTCTGCTGCCGGCGGTGCAGAAGGTTCGCGAAGCCGCCGCCCTGACAAGCTGCAAGAACAATCTCAAGCAAATTGGGCTGGCGATGCACCAGCATCACGATACCAAGGGCGCCTTTCCCGTGGGCTACTGCGATGCAACGCCCTGGCCGGAGCTCGATAACGGTCCGGGCTGGGGTTGGGGCGCGTTTCTGTTGCCGTTCCTGGAACAAGACAACCTGTACCGTCAGATCCACTTTAATCTCGATGTCGGCGATCCTGCAAATGCAGGGGTCGGCGCCACCTGGTTAAAGATCTTCTGGTGCCCGTCCGACCTTGCTGCACAGACTTTTGTGATCACGGATGGCGGCGCCAATAGCTGGACGATGGCCACGGGCAGCTACGTTGCCTGCAACGGCAATGACGGAGTCGATGACTTCACGACGCCGCCACACACGGGGGCGTTCATTCGAGCCACCAAGGGGTTCCGCGCCGAGGACATCTCGGACGGCCTGAGCAATACGCTCTTTGTCGGCGATCGCACGCAACGACTCTCGTATTCAACGTGGGTTGGCGGCCCGACGGGGGCGGTTAATCCATTTTTGTTGGCGCCCGGCAACTACGGGGCGGAGGTCACGCTTGTCATGTGCCACGCCGGGCCCACGGGTCCTAATACGCCCGGTGTGTTGGATGCCGATTCCACCATGAGCCCACACCGTCTTGGCGTGCCCTTTCTATTCGGAGACGGTTCGGTCCACTTCATCCCCAATGGCATTGACATCAGTGTCTGGATGGCCCTCGCCACACGCGCTGGACAAGAATCATTCTCCATGGCGGATTTTTAGAATTGGCGTCGCGAAGGAAACACCCATGAAGTTGAGTCGGACGGCGGCCATCGGCTGTCTTCTGGGATCGACGCTGGTATGCGGCTGTTCCCGATCAGCGCCGACAATTGAGACACACCGTCACAACGGAGCCATAGTCAGTATCGCCGACCTGGTCGGTCATGCCGCGGCCTACAAAGGCAAGACCATGACGCTTGTCGTCAAGATTGACGAAGACATTGTTCCGGGCAAGGGGCAATCGTTGCGCGATTTCGTCGGCCGCGACGTGAAATTTACGGCGCTGGGAAACAAAGACGAGCGTGCCAATCTGGTGATCAAGATTCCACACGGATTGATCATTCCCGAAGCGTATCGATCCGACGAATTGCGCGTGACATTTACCTGTACGCAAGGCGATCTGCGGCGAGGAAATGAGGCCAAGTCCATTGACAGGCCATGAACGTCATAATCTGATTCCTTATTTGCCGGCCCGCGAATTCGTCCAGTTCTCAAGGACCAGGCCAAGGACGGTCCGTAAAATCAGCCGAAAGACGTGTCGAACGAACAACTCCAGCAGATCAAAAGCATCGTTATCAAGCGTCGCACCGAGTGAGTGCTTCCAATGACATCCACTTGACTCTCTGTTCCGTCAGCGGTAAATCAAAAGCATCGGCGACGTAGTAGGAAACGTTGCCCGACCGTTTGAATGTAAACCCGGCAGAAGCCGGGCGTCCCTTAACGATTAAGCCGACGTGGTCCAATGCCTGCGGGTGTTCCACCACGTCGGCTTTTTTCTTGGCGAGACATGAGGCCGGGTAAAGGATGCGAGGCCCGCCGAACAAACAGAGGTCAGAGGTCAGAAGTCAGAAAAAATCAGGCTGACTTCTGAGCTCGGATCTCTGACCTCTGGTCTCTGCAGCGGTTTCCAGGTTGATCGCATTCCCCGCTGAGGGCTGTGCCGATGGCCGGGCCGTTTCTTTTCCGCTTCCGCCTGCGACCTTGGTGCTCAGCCGTGCTGCTTTGCGCCGCGTTCGGCGCCGCGCTGGCGTGTTCCGGCGGCGAGCCCGGTCAGGGCGAAGGGCCGGGCCATCGCGCCCAAACCCTAGGCCTTAGTCCGGGCCAGGAACTGCAGCTCGGCCGGCAAGCGCAAAAACAAATTCTTACCAACCCAGACAAATACGGCCGGCCGCTGCCCGACAATAGCCCCGAGGTGCAGCGCGTTCGCCGTGTGGCCGAACGCATTATCCGGGCTGCCGAAATCGAGCCGCTGCAACGCGAAATGAACCTGCGTAAAGGCTACAAGTTCGAGTGGGACGTGCACGTTTTGAATAAGAACGTGGTCAACGCGTTCTGCCTGCCGGGCGGCAAAATCTTCGTTTACACTGGCATTCTTCGAATTATCCAAGACGACGATCAGCTGGCCACGGTGCTTGCCCACGAGATTGGTCATGCGCTGGCCCATCACAGTAGCGAGCGCATCGCCCACGACCAAATGAACGGCGGCTCGGGAGGCATTTGGGACAAGGCTTTCGATCGCGCCCAGGAATCCGAGGCGGACCATATCGGCTTATTCCTGATGACCTTCGCCGGTTACGATCCCGATGAAGCGGTCCGCTTTTGGCAACGCATGGAGCGGCTCAGCAGCGGCCGTGCGCCGCCGGAGATTCTTTCCGATCATCCCAGCGACGAACACCGCATTCGGGACATTGAGGCATGGCTGCCGAAAGCGAAGGCCGCCAAGCGCGCGTTCGACGAAGGGCGCATCGCCCCGGCCCCGCGGAGTTAACGTGATCGCCCTCCCCCCTTGTGGGGGAGGGTTGGGGTGGGGGGGTGGAAGACTCTCTCACCCCCACCCTAACCCTCCCCCATTCAAGGGGGAGGGGAAAGACAAGTGACGGGCGCGGCATCAAAGCTCGGCCCCCACTTTAATTACAACAGGAGACTTTCCCATGAGCGACGACGGCGGCGAACTAGGCAGCGGTGGCTTCTTCGGATCATCCTCGGGCGGCGGCGGCTTCGGGGGCTTCGGCGGCCTGGGTGGCTTCGGCGGCCCCGGGCCCATGGGCCTCGGGCCCGGCGGCCACTTTGGCGTCTGGCCCAGCTGCGGCTGTAGTACGCTGTTTATTATCCTGGGAATCATGTTCTTGCTGTGTGGAGGCTGCCTGCGCTATGGTGGACAGTAAACAGCGACTGGTTCGTAGTGACCGCCTCTAGGCGGTCAAAAGGACCCGCTAAAGCGGGTCACTACAAACTTTACCGGAATCAATCATTTCGCGGGAGGAATATCATGCGAGCACTTTGTGGCGCCATCATTACAGCCGGGGCGCTTATTGGTTTGGGCCTGGCGGCCATTGGCATTGGCACCCGCTATCAGACATATCCGTACCACAATGCGGAAACCGGCAAAGCACAATGGGTGCATTTGCGAGAGCTTGATGCAGCTTTATTGGTCGCGCTCGTCGTGCTGATCGCGGCGGCATGCATCGGCGTCGGCATCGCCTTCGTGGGCCTGGCGTATCACCACCGCCACCGGCATCACGAGTTCCTGAAATTGCACGGGACACCTATGCCACCGCCACCAGGCGAACATCGCCTGCCGGCGTGATACTTGGGAGCGCTTTCTGAGCCGGGAGCGCGAGCGACCGGATGCGGCGGCGTCACCGAGTCCGGTGGCTTGCGCTCCCGGCTCTGAATACTGCTTGAAACGCGATCAGCTACCGACTTCGAGGTCCAACAAGCTTGCGGCTTGCAAGACCATGGGAGTGACGTTCAGACGTGATTCGACAGAGATGCACATGGGAAGAATTGAGCCAAGAGCATGCAATTTCGGTTTTGGAAGAACCGACTTGGTTACTTGAGACTTGCAGGATCGCTTTTTGGTGGTAAAGCGGCCTGCAGCGGGTTATCAAGGTGCAGCGCCTTCCCGGGAAGATCGCTGGCAAGTGGCTTGATGGCCGGTATGGATTCCAGCAGCGGTAAATTAATTCCCATAAGTGCTGGTGCGAGGGATGCAGACAAGATTTGCAAGGCGGTCTGCGTTCGAGACATATACTCTGCGAGCCCGGGCGCTATCTGCGGCCAAAGAGTTCGCATGTTCTCCTGTGCTTGAATAACTTGCGACAAAGTCAGCCCCGAACGGCTGGGCGATAAACTTGGAAGCGATTCCTGTTCTTTTTTGATTTGCTCTACTTCCTTTTCGGTAGGCAGTTTCTCCGCCTTCACGCCAGAGTTCTGGCCAAAATGCCGAATGCCATCCGCCAAATTGTCGAAGCAATGAATCTGTGGTTCGGCACTCATCACCTGTGACAGCTCGCGACACAACAGCGGATTGAGCAGAACGGCCCCGTCATATTTGGTGACGAAGTCCCCGTCATTTGTGATAATCCAGGCCCCCTTAATTCCTTTGCATCGCGACAAAAACTGTTCCCAACTCAGTTGGTCTCCCAGCGGATTCTTCGAGTAACCTGGAGGATTTCCACGCTCTTTCCTGTCTCTTGCACGCTCCATTTCCTTTTCATTAGCGATTATTGCTTGATCATATAGCTTTTTTAATCTCCGTGACACTTCATCCTCGGACCTCGAAATTTGGAGTAGGGTTTCACCTGCGATCCGGACAAGTTGACTTTTGGTATTTGCTGCATGGTCGGCTAAGGTCTTGATCTGCTGGGTGATTTCAGCTCGCTGTTCTTCGCTCATGCCGAAAAGATGGTCAGGCATGCCAAACTGGGTAGTGGCGAACCTCTTAAATTGCTCAACAAAGAATAACTTCGCAGCGTTGAGCTTGTTCCGCTCTACCTCATGAACGATCTGTCGCGAAACGAACACATGCTCCTTCTGCTCCTCCAATGCGTCAAGCAACTTCTTGCCTTCCACCATGCCGTAGAGCAGCAAGTATTGATTTGCATCGATGAAGATGACGGGATCGGTAGACATTGCTATTTCCAGTTGAGAACGGCGGGCTCGGCACCCGCTCTATTTCAAACAGTCAAATTGATTTTACGCTTATCACCCCATCAGCGGCTTGCATTTCGAGCCGCGTTTTTGGCATTCGGCTAGCACTTGCTCCTGGTGCTTCGCGCTCTTGCATGTAATCAGCACCAGATACTGCGCCGCCGCTCCCTGCTCGTCTTGGGCACCGGCTTCGTGCGGGGCGTGGCCGGCGGGGAGTTCGTGGCCGGCACCGGGGCTTGACTTGTTCGCAAATATCGAACACAATACTCATCGCGAGAGCGGAGGGCGGCAATGTGGGTAGTGTCACTCAAGCGCCTACGAGCGTTTTGGGCCATTCACCCGCGAGCGGAAGCACCGCTGCGGGGCTGGTACACGGTCACGTCGGCCGCTGATTGGCAATCTTTTGCCGACCTTCGTGGCATGTTTCCGTCCGCAGACCTGGTGGGGAACTGCACGGTCTTCAACATCGGCGGCAACAAATTCCGTTTGATCGCCCGAGTGCTCTACCTCAGTCACAAGGTTTACGTTTTACGGGTGATGACTCACCAGGAATACGACCATGAAGATTGGCCGACGCAGTGTGGATGCTTTCTGCCCCCGCCCCCAAGGAAGCGGCCGGTGCGCGCGAAGGCCCGCTCAACACCTAGGACTATAAGGACAAAGAAATCATGAAATTGACGAGAGCTAAGCGGCAAGCGTCGCGCCCTCTGCCGGACACATATTTCGCATGGGTTGCCCGGCACCCGCTCACCAGCATTCGCAGCGAAGCGGAACTCGATGCCGCCCAGACCGTGCTCGACGAAATGCTTCAAAAAGACCTCGATCATGGCGAACAAGCCTACCTCGAAGCCTTATCCGATTTGGTCATCGTGTACGAGCGGGAGCACCACTCCATTCCGGAACTGCCGCCGCATGAGTTGTTGGCCCAGCTCTTACTCGACCGAGGCATGTCGCAGGCCGATCTCGTGCGCGTGTCGGGTTTGCCCAAAGCCACAGTCAGCGATTTAGTAACTGGAAAACGTTCATTCACTTTCAAACAAATGCACTTGGTCGCCGCCATTTTCGGAATTCCTGCAACAATATTCATGCCGCGAACGGCTTGCAAATGAGTGCCCTTCGCCTAACGCGGTCAAAGCCGAATTTGCCCGCATTTCCTCATGAACAGATTCGCGGTATAATGCAAATGATGAACAATAACCCAACCAACTTGATAGTGTCAACAACTACCCATAACGGGTTTACCAAAATGGAACTCCTCATCCCTATCGCCCTTCTTGGCCTTTGGATTGTCTTGCAGATTTGGGTCTTGCCCAAGCTCGGCGTACAGACCTGAGTGAGCAGATCGTGCGGGTCGAGTTCGACCCAGAAGCGAGTTGACGTTCAGCCGCAAAGCGATTTGAGCCCAAGCAGCGACCAGCCGGCTAGCAATCAGTAATCTCTAGGCGAGCGTCGACGGGTGAGCTCGACGTGGGCCCTGCGACTCGCGAAGGCAAACATGCCCCACGCGTCGGCTTGGCACCTTGGCGCTCGCCATTTATTGCACTTCCGCCCTCCTTTCTATTTGCTCTCCCCCAAACCGGATCGTAGTGTTGCGCTGACCGGGAAACTTTTCGCGATTCGGATGAGCCAATTCTCGCCTTCGACCTTTTCGACCATTCCAAAGTCTCATTTGGGAATGACCATGCGTACCGCCCAACGAACCACTCAATGGCCCGCCTCGAGAACCACTCTCGATACCGCCCTGAGCACCGCCCCAGGCACCGCTCAACGCGCCGCCCCGAGTACCGCCCCTGGCACCGCTCAACGCATAATTAGCTCAAGTTGTGCGAAGGCGCACTGTCCGCGCGCGGAACATTTGCTCTGCAAAGCACTTGCATCAACTCGAATTAGCGCGCCGGCGCGCACCTTGAGCGGATTTGAGCGCTTCGTGGCTGTTGAAAAGGCACGGTCCGTTGGCGCTTTTTGCTGGAACCGATCGCCAAATCTGCCTAAATTAATCTCTGTCTTGCCTTTACTTTTGCCTGCCTGGAATCCTTACCGACGATTTACTCTCCCGCCAGACAACCCCGAGGAATGTGGCATGGTCGCTGCCAGCTTTTCCCGGTTCAGCCTTGCCGTTACAGCCGCTTTAGCCATTTTGCTGGGCGGTGTTTCGCAGATTTTTGCCGGCATTGATGTGCCGGGCGCCGAGCCCATTCAGAAAGTGGATTTCGAGCGGCACATGATGGGCCTGTTCAGCAAAATGGGCTGTAACTCCGGCTCCTGCCACGGTTCATTCCAGGGCAAGAACGGCTTCCGCCTGTCGCTCTTCGGCTTCGACCCGGACAAAGACTTTAACGCTCTGACCCGCGACAGCATGGGCCGGCGCATCAACCCGGTTGATCCAGACAACAGCCTGCTGCTGACGAAGCCAACGGGCGAAGTGCCGCATGAAGGCGGCGTGCGCTTCACCAAGGGCTCATGGCAATACCAGATTTTCCGCGAGTGGATCATCAAGGGCGCAACTCGCACCAAGGGCAGCGGCGAGATCGTGCAACTCATTGTCACCCCGCCGGAATATGCCTTCCGCAAGGCCGGCGAAACCGGCCAACTGGTGGTGAAGGCCAAGTTTGCCGATGGCTCGGTCGAAACCGTCACTCCATTTTGCGACTTCCGCATTCAGGACGACGCCGTGGCTGAAGTTTCAACGACCGGCCAGGTTTCGTCGAAACGAGCCGGCGACACGGCCATCGTCATTCTCTATCGCGGCAAGGTACAAGCCGTTCGCGTGCTGGTGCCGCAGGACTCAATCCCCGGCTTCCAATACACGAAGACGCCGGAGGTCAATTACGTCGATAAGTTCGTCTTCGAGAAGTTGCGCCGGCTCAATATGGCTCCGTCGGACCTTTCGAGCGACCTGGAATTTCTCCGCCGGGTGACCATTGACACTATCGGTTGCCTGCCGTCGCCGCAGGAAGTGCGCGACTTTTTAGCCGACAAAAGCCCCGACAAGCGCGAAAAAAAGATCGATCAGCTGCTGCAGCATAAATTGCACGCCGCAGTCTGGGCGACCAAGTTTAGCGATATCACCGGGAACAACACCGACGCGCTGGAGACGCCGCAGCAGCTTCGGCCCAAGCTAAGCCAAATGTGGCACGACTGGTTCGCCAAGCGCGTGCAGGAGAACATGCCTTACGACGAGATTGTGCACGGCGTTTTGACCGCGACGAGCCGGCAGGGCAAGACCCCGGAGCAATGGATCGAGGAACAGAAGAAGATCGAAGAAGAGATGGGCAAGGGCTTTGTCACGCATTATGCCGACCGGCCCACGCTTGACCTCTTCTGGCGACGGCAGCAACAGGTGCCGATTGAACAGTGGGGCGAAAAGGTCGCGGCCGCGTTCCTGGGCGTCCGGCTCGAATGCGCTCAGTGCCACAAGCATCCGTTCGACCGCTGGACGCAATCCGACTATCGCTCATTCGCCAACGTCTTCGCGCAAACGAACTTTGGAGTGTCGCCCGAGGGCCAAAAGGCAATCAATGAAGAAAACAAAGCTCGCCGCGAGAAGAACCAGGGCAAAAACAACAATCAATTGATCAATCTGCGGGAAGTCTTCGTCAATGCTGCGCGCGTCAAGCCGCTGCCCAATCCCGATACGAATCTGCCGCTGCCGGCCAAGTGCGTGGGCGGGCCGGAGATTCAAGTAAAAGCGGGTGAGGATCCCCGCGCTAAGCTCTTCGATTGGATGGATTCGCCGGAGAATCCGTTCTTCGCACGCAGTTTCGTGAACCGGGTGTGGGGGCATTACTTCGGCAGCGGCCTGGTCGACCCGGTCGACGATTTCTCCATCGCCAACCCGCCGTCGAACCCCGCTCTGCTCGACGCGCTGGCCGCCGACTTCATCAAGCACAAATACGACATTCGCTTTATCGAAAAGACAGTCCTGATGTCGCGCACGTATCAGCTAGCGTCGAAGCCGAACGCGACCAATCGCCTGGATCGGCGGAACTTCTCCCATTCGCAGGTTCGGCCGATCATGGCGGAAGCAGTAGTCGATGTGCTGAATTCCGCCCTCGAAGTGACCGAGACGTACGGCAACGACGTTCCGGCCGGCGTGCACATGACCGAAGTAGGCGCGAGCCGGCTGCAAAACAATAACATCAACTATGTGCTGCGGATCTTTGGCCGGCCGCCGCGGACCACGGCCTGCGATTGCGAACGAGCGATGGACCCTGCCCTGCCGCAAACGCTCTACCGCATGACCGACCAGCAAATTCTCGCCAAGCTGGCACAGAAAGACAACCGAGTCAGGAAGCTGCTGGCGACGAAGAAATCGGATAACGAGGTTTTCGAGGAGCTATTCCTGGCCACCCTCACGCGCTTCCCGACCGAGGCCGAAAAGCAGACGATTGAAAAATATCGTAGCGGCCAAGCCAACCGCGAGGCCGCATTTGTGGACACGATGTGGGCTTTGTTGAATACACGGGAGTTCATTCTGAACCATTGATCGATCTGCGTGGATCGTTCGCTGTGCCGGCGCCGGCCGACGCCCTGTGGAGCCGGTGCCAGGGGGGATTCAGGGCGAGAGGGTTTCATTCATGTGGCATAAAGACTGCGAAGGCTACTCTCGGCGTGATATGCTCCGCATCGGCACGGCAGGCATCATGGGCCTGACGCTGTCCAACATTCTGCGCTTGGAAAGCCGCGCCGGCGAAGTTTCGAAGGCTTCCGGCGAATCGAAGGCTAAGAAGGCGACTTCGGTCATCATGGTCTGGCTGCCCGGCGGTCCCGCCACCATCGACATGTGGGACCTGAAGCCCGAAGCGCCCGAAGGCATTCGCGGCGAATTCAAGCAGATTCCAACCAAGGTGGATGGTGTTTCCATCTGCGAACACTTGCCGAAGATGGCCGGTGTTACCGACAAGGTTTCCATTGTTCGTTCGCTCAACCACACGATCCCGTCGCACGGCCCAGCCACCGTATTTATGACCACGGGCAACAAGCCCACGCCAGCATTGCAATACCCTTCGCTCGGCTCGCTCTGCGCCAAACTGCTGCCGACGGAAAAGGGCGTTCCGCCGTATGTCACGTTCAACGATATTCGTGGCGGCACGGCCGGAGCTTCCGGCTATCTCGGCACGTCGTACAATCCGTTCATGATCGAAGGCAACGGCGGCAAGAATGCCAACGGCGGGT
>Ga0070732_10000587_pt1 | contig 22223 bp, 20 predicted proteins | sample Coa_R1_5_FD_66449 | JGI IMG/M metagenome (GOLD analysis project Ga0070732, IMG submission 66449) | Surface soil microbial communities from Centralia Pennsylvania, which are recovering from an underground coalmine fire - Coalmine... | ecosystem: Environmental > Terrestrial > Soil > Unclassified ... | reverse complement strand
CAGTTCGGCGGCCCGAAGAATGTGGATAATCTACGTCGCCGCCTGTCCGACGGGCCGGATCGGCTCGTCGCTGCGGACTTCCGCCTCTCGCCCGAAGCCGGCGATGTGGGCGCCAATGTGGATCTCGTCGGCCCCGGCGAAGGCTACGAGCGCTGGAAACAGACACCGGCGTACAAGGAGTGGCAGGCGGCTTGTCCGGTTAAGCCGCCAGTGGCCGGCAATGGCGTGATCCAACCGGCAAATGCGCCTACGCCCGCACCCGCCAAGATTACACCGGCCACTCAAGCCGCCGACGCCTGGCTCAAACTCCTCGACGATGAACGGTATTCAGAAGCGTGGGAGCAGGAATTCAGCGTCGGCCAGCGAGTGGTGAAGCAGGAAGACTTCGTGCGCAACTGTAAGCAACAGTTAAACGACCGAGGCCGTCTCATATCGCGCACCCTCCGGAAGACAGAATTGCTGCCGGTCGGCTACGTCGTTGTCGAGTTCGCGTCGAAATTCACGCTCATTGATCCGGTTTTCGAGACAGTCGTCATGGCGCAGGACGCCGACGGCAGATGGCGCACGACCACATACGGCGCCACCCCACAATCCCACGCCGGGCCGGCCAAACCGTCCGGGCCGACGAACAAAGATAGAAAGGACATCAGGCTTACGTCGCGGCGTAAGCGTGACGTGGCTTCACGAATTTGCCGTCGCGCTTACGCCGTGACGCTTGTCTCAATCGTGTGGTAAGCGACATGACCTATCAGTCTGAGAAAGGTCTTTGGGCCAAATTGCTGCCCCTGCTCGGCGGGATTCTGATTGTCGTCGGCATCGGTGTGAGCTGGATCACCGGGAACCTCGGTGCCCCGTATCAAATTCAAATTGCGGTGCTTCTGACTTTGATTCCGGGCGTATTATTCTTGTGGATTCCCTTCTCGACATACTACGAAGTCACAGACGCGGCTGTGATCGCGCACAGCGGGCCATTTTGGCGGAAAATACCACGGGATGCGATCATCGAAATCAAACCGCGGCTTGGTGTATGGTATCCTTCCTGGGGCTTCGCGCTATCGCTCGACGTTCTGCTCATCCACTACCGCAAGAAAAATGGTAAGCCGGCCCGGCTCCCCATAGCAGTATCGCCGGCGGACAAAGACGGCTTTCTTCAGGAACTCCGTAACTTGGCCGCCGTGCCGATCGCGTAAACTGTGAGGCCCGCCATGATGGAAACCTCGCTAACTTGGCTCGGCCGCCTTGCCGGCGATCCCACCGACCGCGACTGGAAACGGTTGCTGGAGGTGTACGGCCCGCTGCTGCGCGGTTGGTTAGTCCGATCCGGCGTTCCGGCTGCGGACCACGACGATTTGATCCAGGAAGTGTTGATTGTCGTCGTCGCTCATGTGGCGGACTTCGAGCATCGTGGCCCGGGCGCATTCCGCGCTTGGCTCCGCGGCATTCTGGCCAACCACACGCGCAAGTTTTTCCGAACTCGATCCGAAAATCCGTCGGTCGATCTCGACGCCGTCGCCGATCCCCACAGCGAACTTGGCAAACTCTGGGACCGCGAACACGACGAACACTTGGCCGTGCGCGCCCTCAAAATGGTCCAAAACGATTTCGCGCCGGCCACCTGGTTAGCCTTTCGCCGCCAAGTAATTGACGGCCGCCCTCCGTCCGAGGTGGCGCGGGAACTCGATCTCTCGCTCAACGCCGTGATCCTCGCGAAGAGCCGAGTGCTGAAACGGCTGCGGTCGGAATTGCAGGGCTTGCTCGAATGACGAAACTTGATTAAACAGATTGCTTCCTAAAAGTCGTGGCATGCTTGGAACCAGTCGGAAATAACGCGGCTACTGCGACAGATCATCACGGTAGCGGCGGCTGGCCCAGCGCCACGTACAAGCGGAATTGCGCTTGATTGTAATCGATGGTTGCTTGAATCACGCTTTGCCGCGCGCGGCGGAGCTGATTGAGGCTATTGAGCACTTCAATCGGCCGGGCCGCCAGATTTCGTGTGCGCGTTAGCTCTTCTTGAAAGCCGTCCTGAGCTACCAGCATTTCGCGGCCGGCGGCTTCCATTCGTTGGCGGGCGGCCACAATTAGAGCCTGGGCTTCACCTACCTCCCGGCCAATGTCGTCGAGCACCGCTGCCTCGGCCAATTCGGCCTGGCGCACATTCGAGCGGGCGCGATTGTTGATCGCCCGGTTGCCGAAGCCCAGGTTCTCCAGCGACCAGACGGCCAACACGTCGAAATCGGTCCGGCCGCTGAAGTTGCCGAAGGGTGTGGCGGCCACATTGCCGCCGCCCCCGAAGGTGCCGTAGCTGAAGCCGACCGAAAGCAGCGGAAACAGCGGGCGCAGCCGGTTTTGCCGCAGCCGCGTCTGCGCTTCGCGAATTTCGGCCAGGCGCGCGCTTACCTCCGGCCGATTGCTTGCCGCAGTGCGCAGCAGGTCGCTCATATCGGCATGTTCGTCCACGAGCGCAATCGGCGCCAGTGTAGACGGGTCCGTGTGCAAACGAATGGACGGATCCATCGACAGGAGGGAAGCCAGCTGCGCCGCCGCTACCGCGGCTTCTTCTTCGACCAGTTGGGCATCCGCGCGCATGAGTTCCGCTTCGGCCAGCGCACGTTGGGCGTCGCCCTCGCGGCCTTGCCCGGCCTTGGCAAAGTTCGACGTCAGGCGCATGATTTCAGCTATCTCGGTTTCCGATTGCCGCAAAGCGCCCAGCCGCGTTTCAGCCCCTAACAGCTCGAAGTAACGCTGCACGACTTCCAGCAATACCTGATTGCGCACCGCCGCCCAATCAAAGCTCCGCGCCTGCACTCGAATAGCCGCGAGACGCGGCTCAAAGATCGCATCGCCGAGCTGAGCAAAAATGCGCACGCCTGGAATCGCAACGGTATCCGCCGCCCTGGCGTACGCGCCGAGGCCGGCATAGAGCGAGTCGACATCGTCGTACCGAATCGTGCCTGCGCCGCCGAGCAAATTGCCGCTGTGGATGCGAAAGTTCAAACCGGGATTCACCGTGGGCAACAATAGTGCGCGCGCCGCCATACGCTCCGCCAGGGCGGCGCGGACGGCTTCCTCACCGAGTCCGATCGTCGGGTTGTTGCTCGAAGCAATCGACAAGGCAATCTGGAGATCGACCGGTGATTCCCCCGCCGGCGGCGGGATGACCGGCGCCAACAGAGCAGCAACCGAGGGTGGCTCAGGAAGCGTGGACGAGGGCTTCTTCTGGTCGGCCGGGCCATCCGGGGCAGGGATCACGACCTGGGCCGGCACAACAGCGGACTTGTTTTCGGCTAATGGGTTTTTCCAGACCGCTGTTACTGTGGGCGCTTGCTTGGACTGCGCGCTCAAAGGTCTTTCTTGCGGGACAGGCTGCTCGGCCTGGAAGAGGGAACATCCGGAAGCGAATGCAACAATGGCGCCAAGCGCCAGCGCGGTCCGGCGTTGCCGTTTTGGCACGATCAACCTCGCAATTCGTTGCGTCATGGCCACTGGCATCCGTTCCCTTGAGGCCAACCTGCATTGCTCGCAAGAAAAAAACTATTTGCGTTGCGCCGATGTCGGAATTGTGGGGGAAGTCGGGTCGGGTGGCACCGGCCGGGCGAGCCAATCGGCCGGCGGCTGGCCGAGCGCCACATAAAGCGCGAACTGGGCCAGATTGTAATCGATGATGGCATCGAGATAACCGTACCGGCTGCGACTCAACAAACGTAGGCTGTCGAGCACTTCGATGGGCAGACCCTCGCGATTGCGGGTGCGCAGGAAATCTTCTTTGAACGCTTGTTCACTAGCGGCAATGCCGCGTTCATTCGAGTCGATTTGGGCAAAGCGCGTGTTGGCGCGCGCGTAAGCAGTGGCTACCTCCGCCCGAATGCGGTCCAATACTTCCACCACCCGTAGGTTCTCGCTGCGGAGGTTGCTCTGCGACAAGCGAATCGCGGCCAGGTTGCCGATGCCCAGGTTGCGCAGCGACCAGAACATGACGGCATCGAAGTCTTCGCGGTCGGCAAAGTTGCCGAACGGCACCGCGACCAGGTTGCTGCCGCCGCCGAACGAGCCGACACTGTAGCCCATGATGATATTGGGCGAAAATGGTAGGACTTTTTGCCGCTGCATTTCCAGGAAAGCGGCGCGGATGGCGGCCTGGCGTTCGCCGAGTTCCGGCCGTTGCGCCAAGGCCATGGCCAGCAATTCCGGCAACGAAACCGGAGGCGGCACGATGGCTTGGGGCACCGCATAGCTTTCGACTGCTTGCAAGCGCACGGCCGGGTCAAGCCCCAACAAGCCGCAGAGGCGGGCCGAGGCGGTCAGCATGTCGTTTTCCGCTTGCACGAGTTCGATATCGCGTTGTTCGAGATCGGCCGTGGCGCGGTTGGCGTCGGCTTGACGGCCCTGGCCGGTTTTCGCATAGTTGGCGGTCACGCGCGCCACTTCCCGGGTTTCGTCGCGATTGCGCAGCGCAATGACGCGATGCCCCTCCGTCCGCACTAATTCCAGATAAGCTGACCCCACGCGCAGCAGCATTTCGTTGCGCACCGCGGCGCTGGCATATTGTTGTTGCCGGACGACCACTCTACTGATGAGATTGCTGTAGATTCCTTCCGAAACATTGCCGGTCCAGACGAGGCCGGGAATCGTGACCGTGCCGGCGGCGACCGCATTGGCGCCAAGGCCGACATAGAGGGATTGGCGATCGACGTTGAGTATGTTCCCGCTCGATTGCTGGATGGGGCCGCCGTGCGAATCATAATTGAAGCCGGCATTGAGCGTGGGCAGCAGTTGCGCCGCCGCCAGTTGCCGGAGTGCTACTGCTTCCAACACGCGTTCCTGAGCCAAAAGAATTTGCGGGTTCTGCACGCCGGCCAACCGCAGCGCGCTCGGCAGGTCGATGGGCTGGAAGTTGTCGCCTAGAATCGTCGGCGGGGCGGCCAGGGCCTCGCCGCCATTGGGAACCGTTCGCGGCTTGGGCAGGACATCGGCGGGCTTCGGCGGCTCCTCCTTGGGCTTTTGGGCCCAACACGGCTGGCAAACTGTGAGGAAGAGAAGGGCGGTGGCCAAAACCCGGTAATGCAACCAGTTTCCATTCATGGCATTCTCGCTTCGCTTCCTGCGTCAAGACACCTGCCAATTCGGTAGAATCCGGAGGATCGCGCATCCTGCTTTCACTGATCGGCTCCGCAAATCGCGAAACTTCAATCCATCTTGCGCATTTCGCCAAGAAACATGCAGGCTGAAAAACGCGTTGTTTAATACCAATGCGCATGCGGTCGTTGCAAATCTCCGACACCGATCAGAACGTCGCGATGCGACGTGGCGTTAACGCAATGATTGTGCCATTCCCGAAATAGTGGACTCGCTCTAAGCTCCAACATTTTGTGGCTTAAAAAGCTTACAACGTAATGAATTGTTGCCGTGGGCTGCGCTATCAGCGAAAATACTCGGTCGAATTTTGCCCACGCCGGCGGAAAATCTGTCAAATGCGCCACTCAAAGTGCGAAACTCGTGCTCAGATGATATTTGGCCGAGTTTACAGCTCTAAGGCCGTCCCGATGTGAAACACGATTTCCCCGGGCCGCTCGCAATCGAACGCGCATTTCAGATTGTGAATCGCATACGTATCAGGCCAAGCGTTTAACCCACAGCGCCGAACCATTAATCGCACGTTTTTCATTGAAACGGAATTCATCATGAGGGTGAATAATCCGCCGGCCTTCATGCCACTACGTCACTTCGAATCTCAAGAAGCCGCTGGTCCGTTTCATTTCGCAAACTCTAAAATCGGTTGGAATAAGCACTTGGGAGCACTGCGAAAATTTCTTCTCCCATTGGCACGGATGGTGCTTTCGCTCCAACAGCTTCTCACTTTGAGGAAGCCCAAGTGAGCGACAGGCGCCGGGCGCTGGCCTCCGCACCGGCAAACTGTCGCCGAGCCTACCGAGCGTCTGCCTGCCCTTTGGGATTCAAGGCACGATCCTCTTTTTCGTCCGGACCGAGAAAGGCTTTAGCGCATTCATTGTGCGCCGTACAGAGTGCGCGCGCACTAGAAACGCTAACGCTCAGAAAGTAACAGCGTTCACAAGGGAGCATTTCAACATGCACACACCGAATGCCATTCACACGAAGGTTCAGCAGGTTCTCATGCAGGCGTTAAACGTCGAGCCCGAAGAAGTCACACCGGCTGCCAGGCTGCGCGACGACCTGGGAGCCGAATCGATTGATTTTCTTGACATCGTGTTTCGCCTCGAACGCGAGTTTGGCTTGCGGATCCCACGCGCCGAACTCTTCCCGGAGTCTGTTTTCGGTGGCGATCCTGCATTCGTCCGCGATGGGGTGGTCACGGATGAAGGCATGCTCGAGTTGCGAGCCCGCATGCCGTTTGCCGACCTGAGTCGATTGGAATCGGATCGACGCCTGAACGAGGTTCCCGCCCTGTTCACGGTGGATCTGCTGGACCGCTACATCGCCTGGAAACTCAACGGATCGCCGGATCAGGGAAACGGCACCGACACGCCTGATCATGGCGTGCGAGCACCGGTGCATGTCCCGCAACCTTGATAAAGACTTCGCCGGCGGAGAGAGGAGGTGAAGGGGCACGTGGAGCGGTGAAGCCGCCGTCGTGTTTCGGCCAATGAATTTCCGTTCCTGAATTGCTCGTTCCCGCTTGTGCGGAACGAGAGAGTCTTTCGAACCTTTTTTCAAAGGAGTCTTGCAATGACGAAGATCATGACATTTTTTGCAGCCGTCCTGCTAGTTGTTGGCATGACATTATGCACGCCCGCCAAAAGTGAAGCGGGTCCCTTGCGGGACCGCTGGCAGCAAGGACAGGGTTTCATTGGCTGGTTACGCGACCGGCCTGGCCTGGCCTCGGGACAATGGGAAGGCCCAGGCTTGTTCTCGGGGGACCGTTTGCGAAACTACTTCTCGAATTACTACCGGGTCGGCAACGTGATCATCAATGGGAACAAGTGGGGTGATCTCGGCTATCGTGTCCCCCACTCCGATCTTATCCGCTGGTAAGGCGCGGTGGCCGGTCACAATTCGACTGCTTGCGCATTCAGGTTAAGGGAGGGAGCGATCGAAGGTGCTCTCTAATTCAGTGATTGTTCGTTCGCAATGTCCGAGGCGACATAAACCTCAAAGGAGCGCATCATGAAGCGGCTCTTGGTTTGGACTGCAATTGGCGCGGTTGCAATAACGGTGATGTTAGCCAGGCCCAACACGGGCCACGCCCAACCGCCACCTGACGATTCCGGCCCCGGCTTTCTGAATTACTTGTTCGATCGCTGGGTGGACAATCGACGCGAGGCACGCGGGATTCCCGTCAATCGCGAATACCACGACTTCCGGAGTTGGTACGCGATCTACGGCGACCCTCCGAGCCTGGGAGACCGGTTATTTAGCCGATGGATCGACAACCGCCGGGCGTCGGGTCGTCGCTTGTTCGGAAGGAACCGCTGAAATTGATCCGAGGATGCTGAAACCGAAGTCGAAGCCCGCCGTTGACGGCGGGCTTCGACTTCGGTGTTCCGAATGTTGATTTGCAGCAATTCGACAGACAATTCCCTGTGGGCATTTTTTGTTCGCATCGGATTCAGAGGTTTACCGAGATTTCGGCTTTCTCCAATTGCCCAAACGAAGCCCGAAAAATCTTGCTTTCTCTCTTGCCGGTCCCGACGATCTTGGAATAAACTGATCTCAACCCGGCAAGAAGCATTTCGTTGAGCCGATCGCAAGCGGCGACACTTTAAATCAGGGCCGAATACTCGGTCCCAATGCCGATTCAGTTTTCGTCATACCCCTTTGCATAGCGCAACAGCGTTCGTTCTCTGCTTCGGAGACGAGTGTGTCCATTCCTTTTTTGAGGCACTCCTATGGCTCTCCATCCTTCTTTCCGGTTTGGATGGCGATTGTTCGCCATCGCGCTCGCCGTGATCGTGTTAGCCGGGCTCGTAGCCCAGGCCCAATTCCCGCCGGTTCGCCCTTCGACAGTTCGCGGCACTCCCACAATTCCGTTAGCTGCACAATCGACAGCAGTCAAAGACCTTGCAGGAAACCCAGTCTTCATTTTGTTTCCGCCTAACCCAAGCTTTCCGATGTCGCCGGGGCCATCACCTCTTAGGCCGGGTACGCCTGTGTCCACAATTAGTAATCCTCAATTGGGGCTTGTGGGAACCGGAGCGGCCGGCCAATTCCAAGGCATTGGTGGCGCCGGGGGAATAAATGGAATTGGGGGGATTGGCGGGGTCGGTGGCATCGGCGGAGTCGGAGGCGTTGGTGGGATTGGGGGTGTCGGTGGCGTTGGAGGCATTGGCGGCCAGATCCAAGGCGGACTGCAAGGAATCGGCGGCCAGATCCAGGGCGGACTGCAGGGAATCGGTGGTAATTTCCAGGGTGCTGCCGGTATCCAGGGCGGCGTCGGTGGGTTTTCGGGCGGCCAAGGCTTTGGCGGCGGTATTTCGGGCTTTCAAATCGTTCCCGGCGTCTTTGTTTTGCCGCAGTTGCCTACCGGCTACGTGGGTAGCATGTCCGGGGGCGTGGGCTTCAACGGTGGATTTCAAGGGCAGTTTCAGGGCGTCGGTGGACTACAAGGATTCCAGGGCCAAGCGGGTATCGGCGGCTTCGGCGGCGGTTTCGGCGGCGATATTGGCGGCTTCGGAGGTGGCGTCGCTGGGCTTGGCGGCATCCAGGGCTTTCAAGGCATCGGCGGCAAGTTCGGTGGCTTGAATGGGTACATAGGCAACTGATGATTGGCGGGCGGGGACATTTCGATGTCCCCATTTAGCATCCGCCTTGGCTCCGGTCTCCCTTGCGGCGTCGTTAGTGAATCGAAGTGTATGGTTAAGATTTCGCCGCGACGGTTAGGAATTGACCTGACATTTATGCCAACAAGCCTGTAAACGTATGCATTTGGCTTGTTTTCTACTTCGGCATCGGACTTGCATCACAACATAGTGTCAATACCCCGGTTTTGGTTCTAATACGGCGCATATCGAGCGGGTTTACCCGATCGCCGTAATTTTGCGATGGCCATTCCGCCACCTGGCAAAAAACAGGCGCTTCGGGCAAAACCAGCGATTACCAAACCGTGATTCGACTGCTCGAATCAACGGTCCGCTATTCGTCTGTCTCTTTATGTGGCCGCTTGGGTGGTCCTTGACCGTCATTTCTTCAAAGAGGTGCATCATGCGAACGATTGGCATTTCCTTGACGTTCTGTGCCGCGTGCTTGCTGGGTCTGCCCGCGCTAACATTGGCTCAACACGGCCATAGTGGAGGGGGCAGTTCCAGTGGCCACAACAGCAGTAGCAGTTCTGGTGGCTACAGCCACGGCAGCGGCTATTCCGGTGGCTACTCGCACTATAGCGGCGGCTCTTATAGCCACCCCAGCTATTCCGGCAGCGGCTACTCCGGAACGCACAGCGCTTACTATGGCTCGGGCAATTATTACGGAGCGCATCCGAACAATTACTACGGCCACGATGGTCATGCTTACTCTGGAAACGGCTACTATGGCCACAATGGCTATTATGGAAACGGCTACTATGGCCATAACGGCTATTATGGAAATGGCTACTACGGCCACAACGGCTATTACGGTCATGATGGCTACTATGGCCACGGCTATTACGGCTATGGCGGCTTTGGTTGGCCCGGATTCGGCTTCGGCGGCTTGCCATTATTCAGCTACCCGTGGGGTTTCTCTCGCTATGACTATGGCTATGGCGCCCCTTACTACATGGGTTCTTATTACTACGGTCCGGCCGATAGCTATGTCGCGGCGCCAACGGATTCGCCGGATATGAACTACTTGCCCGCCACCACAACCGCTCCGTCAGATGAATCCATGGACCCCAATGTAGCCAACATCGAGGTGCGCTTGCCTGCCAATGCGACACTCTGGGTGCTGGGTCAAAAGACCGACACAACCGGAGCCGTGCGGCACCTCTACTCGCCGGAACTGAAGCCGGGGGAGACTTACACCTACCAGTTCCGCGCTCGCTGGACCGATGCCAACGGAAAGACCGTGGAGCGAAGCAAGAGCGTGGATGTGAAGGCCGGCGCCTGGATCGGCGTGGACTTCAACAAGGTGTAGCAGAACTTATACCTATGAAGCGTTGAGCACGATAATTAAGCAAGCGGCCGGTGCATCGATGATCGCGACCGGTCGCTTGTTTTCAGTGTTCAAAGCGGCTCAGTTTTCGAAATCGGTTTGCCCGGCTCGCACAGCTTGCGTCCCCCTGAATCCCGCCAGTGCCTTCTTTTAATGTCATCCGCTGCGATTTCTTCTGCCGTATCATCGAATTGGCCGTTCCGGGTACAAATGCCTCCAAGGCAACTTTAACGAGGAGAAACATGAACACGAACCCGAAAGCGAACACTCGACAAACGTCACTCGCCGGTTCGCCAATCTCAACGGTCTCGCGATCGCCAACCCTCGGACTTTTCGGCGGACTTATGTTTATCTTGTGGGACAATTCGGCCCGGAAAGCCATTTCTCAGACCCCGATAGTGGCGCTCATCGCTCTTTTGGCATTCACCGCGCTCGTGGTCAGCGCCCGCTATGCACTTCGCTCCCGCGCCCGTAGAAGGTGGCGGGCCGTCTTGGATTGCTACACGGCACAGGAAGAGAAAAAGATCACCAACTCACGGAGTAATCTGCAGGCTCGTCCACAGCCATAAATGCGGCGAAAGAACGGGTGGGGCCGACGAATCATTCTTCGAGAGAAATTCAAAAGCTCGCCTCTCTTATACGGTACGTCGGCTCTGGCCCAATTGCTAATAACCTGGCGTGCCAATTCGAGTGCAGGCCTCTTTCTGATGGAGCCGCCCCGCTCGGTGAAATATTCACCGGCGTGAACAAAAACCTACCGTGTTACGCCTTCAGACTGGTTTCGGACTTCGCCATCAGGGAATGCGAAAGATCAGGTTTACCACCTGTCAGCAACGCATTCGCCAAAACGGCACAGTTCTTGCGTTTGCCCTAGTGAAAACGGCATTTGTGCCAAGCGATTGATCGGCTCACCTGCTTGCATCTCCTGAATTCATCAGATACGGAAAACGCGAGAGCAGGTGGAAACTAAAATCCGTGCTAACGATGGCGAACCAAGCTAGTTCGCCAATACGTTCTGGAATCATTGTGTGTGCTTTTGACCAAATCTGTCAGGAGATAGCGATGCAAAACGTCACATGCAAGAATTGCCAACAGAAGTTTGATTTTGACCCGAAAACCGTGTGGACTTCACCGGGCGAACTTCAACGATCAGTTAGCAGTATTCCTCCAAGGGTCGTTATCCAGTGTCCTAGATGTGAAGAGTGGCTCGCGATTGCCGTGCAGTCCATGACTACTTGTTCATATTCACCAACGTTGCAGACGTGCTCGACTAGACACCGGCCGTTCTGAATTCCTCTTCGGCTTGTCAGCCCGCTCGAATGGCGGCGGAACGCCTCATATGGTGTTTCGCGCCATACGCCAAACGAGTCTGCAAGATTGTAGCCCCATTTTTGCTCTGGAGGCAAGTCATGAACCCGCCATTGCCCGACCGGGATCCACTTGTGGAAGATCTCGCTGCCGAATTAACCACGGCGATTTACCCGGTCATGCTGCAACATGGGCTCGGACCGCGCTGGCTCGAATTGCAGCTCGACATTTGGAATTCGTTGATTGGACGGATCAACCAAATGGAGCACGACAACGTAGAACATGCTTCAAGATACCTCCTGCTCTGCATCGCAGAATAGCGCTCCCGACCAAAGCTGATAACGAGTTCACAGGTGCCGATCATAAACCGCAAACTTTCGCCGGCCCCGAGCATGACAAGAACACAAGCGAGCGGAGGGCACGTTGGGTTGGGACTGAGCCGTAGCGCGAACCAAACGTCTGGAAGTGAAGGGCGGCGCATGGATCGGCGTGGACTTCAATAGGGTGTAGCGAACCGGTGCATTCGCAGCACGACAAGAGAGCAGCTGGAACGACAGAGTAATCCGACCGGACTCTGCGAGCCGAAATCAACTTCCCCGATCCGGCTGGCAAGATCATGCCAGGGATGTTCGGCATGGTGACGTTGACGGTGAGAAGCAAAGCCGGTAGCCGCAGTTCCTTGCAGCTATTGCGTTGCGGAATTCGCAAGAATTCCGATCCGGCTGAAATCGGAGATTTCGCGAATTCCGCAACCGAATAGCCGTGACACAACGCTAAGGCCAATTCACATGGCCCGTGCGCATTTTCCAGATGTAGTATTTTTCAAACCACACCTTTACCCAATGTGCCCACGGGCCTGGGATAAGCATCTGCCATTTGCGCCGGCTGGGAGCATAGATGCGGTCGGTGTACATGATGATGCCCATATTGCCGGCGTCCATCACGCACTTGGCGTCGATTTCGGTGGATGGTTTCGGTTTCAGCGGCTTGCCCGCAATGGTGGCCATGATGTTCATCGCTGCGTATTTCGCCATGACTTCACTCACGTAGCCGGTCTTCGGCACCGAACAGCCGGCTTCGCACGGCGCCGGCGGGGCGACGGCCACGCACACTCCCGCCGCGAAGATGTTGGCATGCTGTAGGTGACGGAAATAGTCATCGACCACGATGAAACCGCGCTCGTTGCCCAGGCCCGACTTGCGCACCGCCTCCACGCCGAGGAAAGGCGGAATGATCATCGCGTATTTGAACGGCAAACTCTTGCCCGCCAGCGCGTCCGGCGGCGCTTTCCCGCCGGCAGATGCATGATGCAGATCGCCCTTCGTGAAATGCACTTGGCCCGGCGTCACCTTTTCAATGACGGCGTTGAGCGCCCAATCAATGTGCGTGTGCCGGAAAAACCACTCGGTCATTTCCCTGGCCCAGGTAAGCCCGCCGATGCCGAAGTGGCCCGCAAACGGCTCGGCCGTGACGTACGTCACCGGCACGCGGTCGCGGATTCGCTCGCGGCGCAGGGCATATTCCAAATTGAAAATGAACTCGTACGCCGCTCCGAAACAGGCCGCGCCTTGCGTGGCCCCCACGATCACCGGGCCAGGGTCCTGCACAAACCGTTTCCACGCCTGGGCGGCGCGCACCGCATGCTCCGCTGTGCAAATGCTTTCCGTAAAGCCACCATGCGGGCCGAGCCCCGGAACAACGTCGAACTGCACTTGGGGTCCGGTCGCAACGAGCAGATAATCGTAATCAATCTTCTTCGCTTCGTTTGAACCGTACGGAATAACCTCAATCGTCTGCTTGATTGGATCGATTTGCTGGGCGCCGGCGCGAATGTACTCCGCCCCGGCTCGATCCAGCGCCGGCTTAAGAGGAAACGAAACATCGTCCGGCGAACGCCAGCCGAAGGGTACCCAGATTAATGACGGAATAAAGACGAACTTGTCGCTCTTGTCGATCACCGTGACCTTGTGCCCGTGCTGGATCGCGTGCTGGAGTTCGTAGGCGGCCGTCAAACCCGCAAAGCTGGCGCCGAGAATCACGATGTGTTTTTTGTCGGCGGATGTCATGGCTACTCCTCCCAATCATTTGGCTGGACCTGCAGCAACATTTTGCATGACGCGCTGGAGCATCGCCTGCACATTGTCGGCGATCTCCGCCAGGCCGGGGTTTTGCACGAGTTGAAACAGCGTCTTCACATCGATGGCGGCCACGGTGGTCGTGCCATCGCCGTTGTCCCAAACGCAGACGTTGCAGGGCAGGAGCGCGCCGATTTCCGGTTCGGCGGAAAGTGCGCGATGTGCCAGCGGCGGATTGCATGCCCCCAAAATGATGTAAGGTCGGAACTGCTTGCCTAGCTTCTCTTTGACAGTCTTGCGAACATCGATCTCGGTTATGACGCCGAAGCCCTCGCTCTTGAGGCCGTCACGCGTTTTTGCCAGCGCCTGCTCGTATGGCAGGCGAACGGTTTGAACCATGCAATACTTGGACATTCGGAAGCCTCCTAATTTAACCGTACCGAGAGGGTCGTCAGGCGTCCCCCTTAGGCGGATGCCGCCTCGTTCACCGGCACTCCGTGGCCAGGCACCTTAGCATACAAGAGCCAATAGACCACCGGCACTAGCAGCAAAGTAAATGCCGTGGACACCACCAGCCCGAAAATCAGCGACCATGCCAGCCCCGAAAACACCGGGTCGAGCGTGATCGGCCAGGCGCCGAGCATGGCGGCGCCGGCGGTCAACAAGATCGGGCGAAAGCGCACTGCACCGCTCTCAATCAGGGCTTCCTTTAAGGTTTCGCCTCGCTGGAGAACATGTTGAATGAAATCGATGAGCAGAATTGCATTGCGGTCCGCAATTCCGGCAAGCGCGATCATGCCGATCATCGCCGTGGCCGTGAAATAGACCGGGTTCGCGTAGCCACCCACCGGCCCTCCGTGGAACACATTCAGCAACCAGAACCCCGGCATGATGCCGATGATTGTCAGCGGGATGGAAATCATGCGCACGAGCGGCATGGTGTAACTACCGGTTTGCCAGACCAGCAAGATATAAATGGCCAGCACGGCGCCGCCGAAGGCCAAACCCAGATCGCGGAAGACATCGAGCGTGATCTTCCATTCCCCTTCGCCAGACCACGAAACTTCGGCCCCGCCGGGGACCGGATCGTTGCGCAGCCGCGCTTGCATGTCCAAGATTGCCTCAGCCGGAGTCCGGCCGGCGGTCTCGCCATAAACGAAGGCGACTCGCCGCAGGTTCTTGTGATAAATCGTTTGCTCGGCCGGCAACTGCTCGAAATCGCCGAGCTCACTGAGAAGCACGATGGGCCCGCGCGGAGATTTGACCGCTAGGCTGCGAAGATCGGTGAGATCGGAACGCTCGGAGATGGGCAGGTGTAAAACGATGTAGAGCGGGTGTATTTCGAGCGGCAACTGGGCGGCGCCGGCCCGCGAAGTATTGGGCGAGCCATCCCCCGGCGTCCAGCCCGCCAGTGCCAACCGCAACGTCGATGCAATATCCTCTGCACTCACGCCGTGCAGCGACGCCTTTTCCCGGTCCACCCGGAAGACCCAGCGCTTGCGCTCGGCCTCGAAGGTGTCGTCGGTGTCGGTCACGCCCGGTTGCCTGTCGAATAATTGCCGCACGTGCCGGGCGTCTTTCTTCAAATCGGCAAAACTCTGCTCGGGGCGGGGATAAACTTCCGCGACGATTGTGCTGAGCACCGGCGGACCGGGCGGCACTTCGACAATTTTCAACCGGGCATTATGCTTGCTGGCAATTTCTTGCAGCCCGTTGCGCAGGCGCAGCACGATCTCGTGGCTTTGCTGCTTACGCTCGTCTTTGGCTATCAAGTTGACGCGGATGTCACCCCGATGCGGTTCTCGTCGGAGATAGTAGTGCCGCACCAATCCGTTGAAGTCGATCGGCGAAGCGGTTCCCGCGAACGTCAGTACTTCCGTCGTTTCCGGGGCAGCGGAGGCATACTCCGCCAATTCGTTGAGCGTGGCCTCGGTCGCCTCCAGCGGCGTGCCTTCGGGCATGTCGATGACCATCTGAAATTCATTTTTGTTGTCGAATGGCAACATCTTCAGTGGCACCGCGCCCAATAGCGGCAACGACGCGGAGGCCAGGAGGAGAAAGATCATCACGCCAATCAGCAGCCACGCGAGCGGCCGCCGGTTGAGGAAGGGCGTCACAACCGAGCGATAAACGCGGTGTGTTAGGGATTCCTTGGTGTTATCGCTATCGACATGCTGGGGCGCTGCGGCTCCGCGGCGCATCACCAGGTAGCACATCCACGGCGTAACCGTGAACGAAATCACCATCGACATGAGCATGGCGATAGGCACGTTCAACGCCATCGGCCGCATATACGGTCCCATCATGCCGGTGATGAAGAGCATGGGCAGGAAGGAAACGATTACCACCAGTGTGGCCACGATGATCGGCGGGCGCACTTCGTTGACCGCGGTCAGCACCGCCTTGAGCGGCGGCTCTTTTCCTAGAGCAAAATGGCGAAAGACGTTTTCCACGTCCACGATCGGATCGTCGACCACCAGGCCAAGCGAGAGGATCAGCGCGAAGAGTGTTACCCGGTTGATCGAATAGCCGGCCAGATAGTTGATCAGCAGTGTGAGGGCAAACGTCAGCGGCACTGCGGTGACGACAATGAGCGCTTCGCGCCAGCCAAGCGTGAAGAAGATCAACGCGGCCACAATCACGATGGCCAGGCCCAGCTCGCGCACCAGTTCGTTCACCTTTTCATTGGCCGTCTCGCCGTAATTCCGCGTGATTTGCATCTCGACGTCGTCGGGAATCGTGGTACGGCGCAGGTCGGTCAGTTTCCTCTCCAATTCCTCCGCAACCCAGACCGCATTGCTGCCCTTGCGCTTGGCGACCGCGACCGTAACGGCAGGATAATCTTTTGCTCGTTCGGCAGGATTGTCACGGACTTGCGGCGAGCCCGGACCGAAGCGAATCCGCGTGTACGTGGATGGTTCTTCCGGCCCGTCGGTGACCCGGGCCACGTCACGCAAATAAACCGGCCGGCCGTCGAACACGCCCACAACTAATCGCTCCAACTCGTGGCTCGACTGCACGAACGGCCCGGCTTCGACGGTCACATCCTGATTAAGCGTCTGGAAACTGCCGGCTTGCATGTTCACATTAGCCCCGCGCAGCACCCGCTCAATCTCCATGGCGGTAACCTGATGCGAGGTGAGTTGCTCCGGATTGAGCAGCACCTGCAATTGCCGCCGCCGGCCGCCCACGATCTCGGTCCGGGCCGTGTTGGGCACTGCCTGCAGCGCGATTTCCACCTGCTCGGCTACTCGCCGCAGAGTGTGATCATCGGCTTTCCGGCTCCAGAGTGTCAAGTTGACAATCGGCACGTCGTCGATTTCAATCGGCTTCACGACCCAGCCCGTGACCCCCGGCGGCACCAGATCGGTGTTCATCGAAATCTTGTTGTAAAGCTTGACCAGGCTTTTCTCGCGGTCTTCGCCAACGTAAAAGCGCACGGTCACTACGGCTTGCCCGGGCCGCGACATCGAATAGACGTACTCCACGCCGTCGATCTGATACAGTAACCGCTCAAGCCGATTCGAGACTTGCTGCTCCACGACCTCGGCACTGGCCCCGGGCATTTGCACGTAGATGTCCGCCAGCGGCACGACAATCTGCGGCTCCTCTTCGCGCGGCGTAAGGTAGAGGGCCGCCACGCCCGATACCAGCATTACGAGGATGAGCAACACCGAAAGGTTGCCGCGCAGGAATGCAGCGACAATCCGCGAAACCCAGCTTTCGGATGCAGCGTCTGGTGAAGACATTGATAAACTCGATCTCGGGTATTTGTCGAAAAGGCAAACCACTACTTCCGCAGCGCCACCTTATCGCCGCGGTTCACGCCAGACAGAATCTCCACTTCACCGTTGAAGCTCCGGCCCACGCGGACGAAACGGCGCTCCAGTTTGTGATCGGGTGTTTCCACGTCAACCAATTCCAATTGTCCCACGTGCTGAATCGCCGCCGCAGGCAAGAGCAGCCGTTCCCCCTCTCCGATGGGGATGGTTACGCGGCCGAACATGCCGGCATAAACGGTTCCGGAAAGCGCCGTGGGCAACGTCACTTTGATGAGGACCGAGCGCGATTGTTGCTGGGCCACCGGAACGATTTCGCGCACCCGGCCCGTAGTGGTGATGTTTGCGGCGTCGATGCGCAGCGCTAGTTCTTGATTGACGAGCACATGGGTGGCCTGCGATTCCGGTACGCTAGCATGCAGTTCCAGTTCGCGCGTGTCCTGAACATTGAGCAGCGGCTTGCCGGGGACGGCCAGGTCGCCGGGATCGACAAAGCGGTCGGCGACGACGCCTTCGCCGGTTGCTTTGATCTTCGTATATGTGAGCATGACCTCGATGCGGGAACCCTGTTCTTGACTGCGCTTCAGTTGCGCCTGGGCGGTGTGATAATAGCCGGTCAGGCGGTCGCGCTCTTCCTTGCTCGTTTGCGCTTCCGACAGGCTCATGATCCGGTCGTAGTCCTTCTTGCGGACTTCGAGATCGACTTCTGCAGCCCGAACCGCGGCGAGCGCTTCGCGCTGTTGCGCCAATAGCTCACGATCATCCAGCTCGATCAGTAAATCGCCGGGTTTGACGCGGTCGCCGGGCTGCACGTGAACCTCCCGCACGCCCGCAATAATCTGACCGGCAATGTCGGCCTTTCGCCTGGGTTGCACCGAGGCAACGGCCACGATCGTTTCCTTCACCGGCGATAACTTCACCGGAACCAGTTCTCGGCCAACCGCACTCGGCTGTTCCGGTTGGACCAAACCCGGCGCCACTTTGGCGTGGAATGCGCCGCCCATCCACGCCAGGAACAGAACCAGGCCCACGAGCGCCAGAAGGGTCGTGGCAGCTTTTCGGAATGCTCGCAGCCAGGCCGGTTTGGCAATGGTCATGATTCGTTTCCTGCTTTCGGAGCCGCTAATGGACGGTGGTCCAAATTCGGCCCTTGCATTTGGAACTTGTGCCGAATTCGCACACCACCTCTGGCCAAAACGCCTACCGGCGAAGTCGGCAACGATGTATATTTCCCGTTGAATGTCGTCATTTCCGTTTCAGTCTGCCTTCCATTAGCTCATTAGAATCCGACAGGCGGAGCCTGCACCCAAACGGAATTGCATTTCTCTTGCCGTTGCCGAAAAAATCTTCGGTTGGCTCGGGCCCGTGATACGAAGCGGCAAGGTTGAAGTCACTTGCATCCCGGCCGATAGGGCACATGGGCGACGCTGCCAAGCTGATCCTATCTCTTGCTCATCGCTTCGATTGCAATTTCATTGTTAGGGGCTCGTACGGCCGGTCAGCCTTAACCGGCTCATGCTTGGCAGTGTGGCCGAGCAGGTCATTCGTGAAGCGCAATGCCAGGTACTCGTAGCCAAAGTAGATGTTTCCAGCGCGGCCGATGAACTGACGAGAAGAGGTGAAGTTAACAAGATACGCTGAAGATCCGTACTTTGCGCGGAACCGATCCATTAGATCAACATGCGCGATTATCCCATTTCGTTTTTCGTTCAATTTGCTTTTCGCACGACCGTTGCAGTCAGGCGATCTCAATAGCGCCAGCGAAGGTCGAATTCCACACCGTTGCTGTCCCAACTGATCTCGGAGCCGCCGAGGTTGTCAAGGCCCCACCACTGGTCGAAACGGTATTTCACGCCGAAGGTCAGATACGGACCTTCGTACAAAAGCGCGCCGACCTCAATTCCTAACATGGGCACGCTATGGAAACCGTTTATTTCATTGGCTTGAATCTGCGTGCTGTTATTGCCCACTACCATTTCGCGGTCGAGCTGATGGGCCCAACTGAACAGGCTCCCGCCGTCGGCCTTCACGTAGACTTGACCTTTGCCCAGGAAGAACGAAAGGCCCAGTCCGCACACCGGGCCGACGCCGGCATCCGTGCTTTTCGCTTGCTGAAAGACGGTGGAGGAGTTCGTGTAATCTTCGCGGAAGAACACTGCTCCGCGGGAGCCGATCTCGGCGAAAAGGCCGAAGAGGTTGGTCAGCGGCAACGTCGGCGACGTGTACGTGAGATCGATTTGATTCAGCGTGAAGTGCGAGTTGACAATGCACGAGCCGATGGCATCGGACACGACGATCGTTTGCACTCCGCTGTAACCCGGGCCATAACCCCCGCCATAACCACCGTCGTAACCATAGTAGCCGTTGTTGTAGCCGTTGTTGTAGTCGGCGTTATTGGAAGGGACGTAGGGGGCCACCAGTGGATCGGGCTGCCCGTTGGCGGTTACATAGTACGCGGTCGTGCTGCCGCTCAGGACGCGATAGTTGAGGCTGAAGGTGCCTAACCCGCGGGGGCTGTACCCCAGTCCGAGTAAGACGCCGCCGGCGAATATGCTGCCCGCTTCGCCCACGCTGGGAAAGCGCGCCGCAAGCTGGGGCTGGAAGTTGGACGGCAATACGCGCGTGCCGCTGATTACCGACAAACCTAAGGGGATGCCCAACACAAAGGGATAATTGAAGCCGTTCATGCTAGCGGTGAACCCTTCCTCGGTATCACTATAGAAGCCCGGCAGGTCAAGATTAGCCATCGGGAAGGGGATTTCTGGAGGCATGGCGATGCCGGGGATATCCTGAATCGGCATCAGCGCGGGGGCTTCTGCCGGGCCTTGATCTGCTGCCGTCGCAGAAATAATCGGAAGCTCAGGAGCATCCGTTGCGGATGGCCAATCTGCTGCCGCGCCGGCGTTTTTGTTGCCATCAGTCGCGCCGTGCGGAGGTAGGATCGGGCAAGTCAACGCGGATTCGGGCGGCGCCATCGGCGTGACAAGCAGGGGCATTTGCGCATCGGCAAAAACGCCGGAAGACCGGCCTGCGTTCGGGCCGTCAATGCGATCAGTTGATGCAGCCCCCATGCGGGCCGGACTGAAAAACAACGACACAGAAATGACCCATGCCCAGCGCATAACAGCTTCCTTGCTTGCCTATTCCGCGCCCATTCGCCAGGCGGCATCCCAGTGCCCGCCTTCAAATGCGAATTGCAGTGGTATCTGTCCTGCAATGTTCGTACCAGAATTGCTGAGCGATTAGAAAGGTGGACGGGAAAGAGATTGCAGTAGTGTCGAACTGCAACCGGTGCCGAGAATTGCACCGGCCGATGCACTTAGAATCGCCAGCGGAAGTCGAACTCGACGCCGTTGCTAATCCAAGTCATCGCCGAGCCGCCGAGGTTATCGAGTCCCCACCAGGCGTCGAGATGATAAACGATGCCACAGCTCGAATGCTCGCCCATGTAGCCGAGCACGCCGGCCTCGATGCCCAACATGGGCACGCTGTGGAAACCGTTCATCTCGTTGGATTGAATCTGCGTGGCGTTGTTGAGCACTACCATTTCCCGATCGAACTGGTGTACCCAACTGAACAAATTGCCGCCTTCTACCTTGACGTAAAACTGGCCCGGCTTGTAAATCCACGAGAACCCTATCGCCGCTACCGGACCCAGCCCGGAGTCGGTGCTTTTGGCCTGCTGAAATACCGTTAAAGCAGTCGTATAGTCTTCGTGGAAAAAGACGGCCGCGCGCGAACCGATCTCGCCGAAGATGCTGGCCGTCCGGCTCAGCGCCAGGCCGGGCGAAGTGTAGGTCAAATCCATTTGATTGAGTGTCAAGCGCGATGAAACAATGCACGAGCCAACCGAATCGGGCACCAAAATCGTCGGAGGAGGGCTATCGCTGGACGAGGTTCTGGGATCGAGTTCTTGCGCAACCAGCGGGTCTTGCGGTCCGTTCGCGGTCACGTATAAGACAAAGTTGCTGGCGCCGAGCAGCCGATAGTTAAGCGCGAATCTGCCAAATCCCCCGGGACTGCACGAGAGGCCAAGCGCAAAGCCCTCGGTTAAAACCGCGTCTGCCGGATTCACTCCGGGAAAGCGCGCTGCAAATTGGGGCTGGAACGACGCCGGTAAAACGCGCGTACCGAAGACGGTAGACCCGCTGATCAAGAAGCCGCCAACAAACGGGTAATCGAACCCCGTTGAATCTGCGGTGAAGCCCGCATAGGGATCGAACGGGCGCGGCGAATCTGACGGTGGATCCACCTCCCAGGGTTCGATAGCTCCGGGGCTAGCGGGCGCCAACTGCACGGTCGGAAATTGAGTTGCATCGGCTGTGGTCACGCTCAGCGATAAGCCCTCGGCTGACGCGCTGCCGCGCAGAGAGCGGTCACTCGGCTCGGTGGAAATCGGTTTGTTCTTTGCTGCTTCCTTCTCAATCGGTATCTGGGTAAATAGCGGCGAATTCAACGGCTCCGCGGCGGGCGGAAGCAGGCTGGATTGAGCAGTTGGGGCGAAATCGGCCGAATTGCTCGCGGGGACGCTGGCAAACGAAGCGTTGGTCAAAGCGTCGATGCCATCAGTTGGCTCGGCGCCAACACAAGCCGCCCCGAAGAGAACCAGGAAGATAATTGAAGCCAAACGCATAAGGCTTCCAGCCTACCCACTCGACGCATCATCGCGCCGGCACACAAGAGTACTGTGGTGATACAGTGCCCCATGCCAATGATTAATGAGAGGGAAACACCGCCTTAGCAAGAAGTTGCGCGCGGAGCAACGTGTTTTTTTGTCAGAAAGTTCCAAATGAGAGAATCGGGTGGGGCTAAAAAGCCCAAGCCTCGTTGTGGCCGGTCTCCCGACCCGGCCACCTGGCAGACCGAAGGTCTCCGAAAGCGCCTCGCCTCGTTGTGGCCGGTCTCCCGACCCGGCCACCTGGCAGACCGAAGGTCTCCGAAAGCGCCTCGCCTCGTT
>Ga0070732_10000586_pt1 | contig 22228 bp, 18 predicted proteins | sample Coa_R1_5_FD_66449 | JGI IMG/M metagenome (GOLD analysis project Ga0070732, IMG submission 66449) | Surface soil microbial communities from Centralia Pennsylvania, which are recovering from an underground coalmine fire - Coalmine... | ecosystem: Environmental > Terrestrial > Soil > Unclassified ... | reverse complement strand
ATGTCTGCTGCCTTGCCCTCTTTGACGTCGACGCCGTACCACTTGTTTCCCAGAGTGCTGTGCTTCTCTCGGAGTTCGACCATGATGTCGATCGGGTCGAGTCCAGCGTTCTGGGCTATGGCAACTGGGATCGCTTCGAGTGCCTCGGCAAATGCCTTGACGGCGAGCTGTTCTCGTCCCTTCACCTTGGCCGCGTAACTGTCGAGTCTTCTGCTAAGCTCCGCCTCTGGCGCGCCTCCGCCGGCGACCACTTTCCCGTCCTCCAAAGCGTTCCTGACAACGCATAGCGCGTCGTGGAGCGAGCGCTCGGCCTCGTCTATTACGTGGTCGGTGCCGCCTCTGATCATGATTGTTACAGCTTTCGGATTCTTCGCTTCTCGGACGTAGACGTGCTTGCTGTCTCCTATTTTGACTTCTTCCACTTTCTTCGCTTCGCCGAGCCCCTTCTTTGATAGATCTTTGAGGGTCCCGACGACTGTCCCGCCGGTCGCTTTGGCCAGTTTCTCCATGTCCTTGCTGCTTACGTTCTTGACGGTTAGGATTCCTTTCTTGGCCAAGACTCCGAGCGCCTCGTCGTCTGCCCCTTTCTGTGTGAACAATACGTTAGCGCCTGTGGCGACAACCTGGTCGGCCATGTCTCTCAACATTTTCTGTTCTTCGTCGAGGAACATCTCTAGTTCCTCTGGCTTGGTGATTCTGATCTCGGCGCTTGTTTCTGGCTTGTCGATCTCAAGCTTTGCGTCTAGCAGAGCGATCTTCGCGTTGTCGATGGTCTTTGGCATCTGGCTATGAGCGACTTCTTTGTCGATGACGATTCCGTTGATGAGCTCGGACTCGGCTAAGCTTCGTCCGTGTTTCTTCATTACTTTGACAAGGTCGATGTCAGCCTTGATGACTCCATCGTTCTTCTCCATTATTTCTAGGACGGCCTTCACCGCGAGATCCGCGAAGTGCTCTTGCGAACCGAAGATTCCCTTGGTGTTGAGAGAGGTAAGGGCAACAAGCTTTAGCTGTTCAGTGTCGTCGGGCTTGATCGGGACAGAGAGCTCGTCAAGAATCTCCTGCGCCTTATCCGCAGCTGCTCTATACCCGTCGATGATGACGTTCGGGTGAACATCCCTGTCGAGAAGACTCTCGGCTCCTGACAATAGCTCGCCTGCGAGGACAACGGCTGTGGTTGTACCGTCACCTACCTCGCTGTCCTGAGTTTTTGAGATCTCTACGAGCATCTTAGCGGCCGGGTTTTGAACGTCCATTTCTTTCATGATGGTGGCGCCGTCGTTGGTGATTACGATGTCGCCGATGGTTCCGACCATCATCTTGTCCATTCCGCGGGGTCCGAGCGTTGAGCGGACGGTCTCGGCCAAGACCTTCGCGGCGGTAATGTTGCTCCTCTGAGCATCTCTTCCTCTCGATCGGCTAGTTCCTTCTCTTAGAATTATGACTGGTATTTGTTGAGACGTTCCGGATCACTTGCTTAACGGGTGTGTTATGCCGTTTGATAAACCTGTTCAGAGTGCGTCCGTAGGTTGAAATGTGAGGATTAGACTGTATTGAGTGGTTGGTCTCTGTATGACCGCGGTTTCAATGACGAAATTTGCAAAGTCTGACCCGCTGCTGGTCTCCAAGGAAGAGATGCAGACATTGTACCTTGACGGAAGGGCGATCCGGCGCTACTGTTTCCAGTGTCGGGGGCCCAAGTTCATGGTCCCGTCAAAAAAGAGCGTCGTGTATCAAGACAGCTTGGCGAGCGATGCTCTTCCGGACAAGTACTCCGTGGTCTGCAAGACCTGCGGCTTGAAGTATACCGCTAAGCTTACTCAGACAATAGCCGCACAATAGTGCCTACGCCACTATTCGCGTGGTGATGATACTGGTCAGCCAGTCTTACGTCCAACGTGAGTCTCTAGAAACGTGGCTGCTCGCTTGATCGAGTCTATCTCGTTCTCTTTCCGGACAAACTGATGCCCCTCGTTTTCGTATATCTTCAGCTCAACCGCGACTCCGTTCTTCCTTGCAGCTTCCGCCATCTGCATGGTCTCCCCTACGGGACAGCGGATGTCGTTCTTGCCCGCTAGTAGTAAGAGTGGTGCTCTGATCTTGTCCGCGAAATAGAGCGGTGACCGGTCATGCCAGAGTTCTTTGTCAGCTACCGGGTCGCCCATCAACCACTCGTCGTTCTTCTGTAGGACCGGGTCTTCGTTTGCGTGTGCGGTGAACCAGTTTGCGAGTGGGACGATGCTGACTCCCGCAGCCCATAGCTCGGGTGTTTTTGTCAAGGCCATGAGTGTCAGATATCCTCCCCATGATCCGCCCATTATCGCGATCCGGTCCGGGTCGACATAGCCGGTCTTCTTCAGATAGTCTACTGCTGCGACTAGATCGTTGAGATCAGCTCTGCCGCAGTCTTTGCGCAGTGATTCTGTGAAGGTGCGTCCGAAGCCTGTTGAGCCGCGATAGTTGGGTGCGATGATAATGTAGCCGTGGCTTAGGAAGTATTGTAGTCGCGGGTACCAGCTGTTGAAGTGCTCCCATTGTGGTCCGCCGTGGGGATAGACGATGGCCGGGTGGCTGTCGTCCTGTTTGATGTTCGGCGGGATGTAGAGGAAGCTGGCGATCGGGGTCTCATCGTGGGACGGGTAGACGATTAGGTGTGGGTTGACGAAGTTTTCCTGGTTCAGCCCGCCGATTAAGGATGATGTGATCTGTTTCAATGTTCTCGCTTTGATGTCATAGACCCAGATGTCGTGGGGGCTGTCTCCCTGTGCGTGAAGAATGGCTAATCGTTTGCCGTCTGGCGAGAACCGGGCCATACTGACGACTCCCTGTGTGGGCGGAATCTCTTCTTCCTGACCGTTAAGATCGCGCAGTAGAAGTCTTAGGTTTCCGGCTTCGTTGACGAAGTAGGCGAACCGGTCTTCTGTCGGGGAGACGTCTACGAGCTGGCTGTCCCAGTCACCGAGGGTCTGCCACTTGAACTCCGAGTTCTCCTTCAGCTCGAGGAGGGCTACAGCCTCTACTCCCTGCTCATTCGCGTTGCTCGTAACATAGACTCGCTTATTGTCCCGGGTCCAGCCTTGTACGATTGTTGTTGATTTGTCGTCTATCGGTGCGAGAACTGTCTCTGTTCCGGCCTCAAGGTCTTTGACTCTGACGCCGATGTACTGATAGTTCTGGGTGGTTGAGTAAGCGATCTTCTTTCCGTCGGGGCTATACTCAATGAACTCGCAATCTCCGGCTTCGTTGCTTACGATCTTCTTGATGGTCCCGGTCTGCGGGTCCAGCTGCCATATCGGGTATGCACCTGGCGATTCCCGTTCTGCTGCGAAGATGAGCGTTTTTCCGTCGGGTGCCCATCTCACGTCTCGGTAGCCGATCTTCTCTGTCTGTGTGATGTTCCGGGTGGTGTAGTCTTCAAGGCTGAGTAGGAATAGGTTAGGCTTCTCATTGCCCTGCTCGTCTTGGGCGTAGAGTAGATGGCGGCCGTCGGGGGACGGGTCCTCTAGCATGTTTCGCTCGTCGGAGACTGTTAGCTGCGTGGGCCAGCCGCCCTCACTGGGGACCTCCCAGATGTTGTATCGTCCGGTTATGTTCGTCTCGAAGTAGAGGAAGTTTCCGTCGATGGACCATCGGAGCGATGTGATCGCGCGAGTATGGTACAGCAGGTCAATGTCCAACGGCCGAAAAGCAGGACTTTCCGGGCTGACCAGTTTCTGGCTTGTCAGCTTTGACGCCGGAGTCGGAAGCATAATGGGCACGGCTGTCTCGTAACCCTCATAATTGTTTGCGGAACGATTGAAGGTCTCCTACTCCTATCCGGGAAGGGGGTCTCTTCCAGACTCGTACTTTGTATCTCGAGGATCAACTGCTTTCTGGTTGTTCTGGAATGGTAGCGGGTCTGCTAGGGGCAGCCGCTAGCAGGTTCTGAAGCTGACTTCTGTGACTGCTACCAGAATTCGCCCTATTGCTACCACCGTTTTTCTCGGAGTACGTGTCCCAGGGACGAACGGGTTATTTTCGTTCTTGAAGTACGAGAATTAGCTGGCTGGCATGTTTATGGGTGAGACCGGCTGATCAGGGCTTGTTCTGGGTGAGTCTCGGGACGATTCTACCGTTTCTACTACTGGAAAGTATCATTCTAGAACAGGCCTACCGCTACGCGGTATGGCCGGCTCTGGAGATTCGCACACCCGGGAGGATCCGAAAGTTTTCGAGCAGAAAAAGATTCTCTAGAACTAATGCGGCTCTCGGAAATCTAGGACGTCGTTGCAAGCACGGCGGCCGGTTCCGGCTTCACGGGTTCGAACCGCCAATACTTCTGATGAGTCGCCGGCGACTCACATTTTGCTGAACGGCACTTGGTGCAGACTGCCCGTGGGAGCGTCGAACCTGCTGTCGTCGAATGCTTTTCCAATCTACAGAACTAATGGGCTTCGCTGCTCTTAGGGATTATGGAGGGTGCCCGGCTGGCCTACCGCTGGTGCCAAAAACCCTGAAACCCCGACCTCAATTCAGTTTCGCCCAAGCTGACCAGTTCCTCTAATTGAGATGCACAGACGGTGCTACTTCGTCCCAATACAAGCTTAGCCTAAGTCGTGGCTCTATGCTTTTCGGATAGAGCACGCCGTCTCTTATGTTCCTTATACCAAACTATGTCCGCTTCCTTCAAGGCATCTTCGATCTTTTCTGGACGCCAACTCCATACCTTTCTCAAGAAGAGATAAGTGTCCCAACGATTCCTGATCCCTTCTTTTGGCATCTGCCACCTGCCTCTTTCGTCGGGTCTTACCAAGTTGACTGCGTAAACGTCTCCTATGCGGATTATGTCCCAGACCCGCTCGGGCGTGTTCACATCTATCTCAGAGTCAGAGTATCTGTACGAACCGGGCACTACGCGCGCTCGCCATGTTTCAACCAATCCATCCGATGTGAACTGCTCGACTAACTCTAAAACTGCTTCATATTCGAAGGTATCACCGTCAATTATGACCTGCATTCCCTCTACGAGTTCGTTCCATTCGCTTCTGTTTGCTTTCGTTTGTAGGATTAATCTCCCATCGTCGTCTATGCGTCTGGGGTCGTTGAAGTCGTGATTAATCTTGAGCAAAGTCTGAATCTCCGAATCAAGCAGAATATCGACTATCGCAAAAAGACTTACCCGACGGAACATCTCGTTGCCTGTAATCGCTAGGTGGGCTAGAGTTCCCGCATTTCGGCCTGGCGAATCGTTCTCAGGGCTGTTAGTTCCAAGCTTTTGCGAGCGGGTCTATCGTGATGGGGGGGTTCCTGACGGTTCTCCGAATCAGCCACAGCGATACGAGTGCGGTTACGACTCCGTAGACGAGGTGGAAGACGAAGCTCCCCCCCGCGAACATCAGGTTCGACAGGTCTGAGGGAGCGAGAAGATCCGATATGGGCACGTAGACGACTAGCCAGATGACTATACCGCCGAGCAATCCTACCCAGAAGCTCTTCTTACGAGTGTCAAGCGCGAACCGCTGAATCACAGCGGTCGTGGCGATGAATAGGCTGCCGGCCACAAGTCCCACGGCGAAGTGAAGGACCCAGCCAGTAACGTTCGGCATAACGAGACCTAGTTTCTGGGCTATTGTGACGTAGAAGACTTCCTGGTCAAGCACGAATGAACTGATCCCAGCCAGTGGCCCAAGAACGAGGGCACCTACGATCCCGCCTACCGCGCCCGCCTTGAGGCCGTGTCTCACACCGTACCGGGTAAAGTCCATGCCATAACAAGGGTACTGCTATCGAATTAGCTGATGGCTACTCGGGACAGGGTTTGAGAGTATCACTCTCATTTGTGCAAACATCGAGCACTGGCTCTCGCGCTCCCGTCATGTCGGGACAAGAACCTATTTCAGCATCCCAGGCCAATATTCTATTGGAATGCACGGCCAAGTCGTTCAACCGCAGCAAATGGTAACGAGCGGGTTAGGTCAGGCTGTCGCCCAAGCAACCACGATGGGCCTCATTCTTGCAATTCCTCAACAAGCCTACTATCTCAACACTAACACCCCACGACCCATCCATCCCTTGGACACATGCCCATCCTGTGGACACCAGCACCCATCAGGAGACAAGTACTGCAGCGGATGTGGCATCCGACTCCAATGCCAGTCGTGCGGAACCGCGTCTTGGGGCAAAAACTTCTGCCACAATTGTGGTCAGAGTCTGAAACGCTGACGTCACGCCGCTCAAGCACTTGGAGGAACGTCAACTACCGTATCCCAAGCGACCAACTTGAGATCTTGGGTCGGAATCATAGAAATCTGATCTATCTTCATCCGTGTTTTGCCCGGCAATTCATCTAACAACAAAAGATGCTCTACAGGCCCTTTTACATCTCGGATGTTTCCATGCAATGCTTGTCTTACATGGGCTAGCTTGACGAATCCCCTTAGGCGGTTGCCTGGTTGGCTCTGCGTATTGCCCATCAAAACCAAGTCAACAATCGGAAACGCTTGCGGCATATAGTTTGGCCACAAACAACACGTCGCAATGTTGCCCTCCCTGTCCCCGTAAGCGAAGACTTTCGTTGGAACGAATACATCGACAACTTGCTGAATAGTATTCGTCAGCGTGAGATACGTCCATAGATAGTCCAGCTTTTCCCTAGGAACAAAGTGAATCTTTTCGCCTTGGGACCAACCGGCGCCGGCCGCCCACTTGTTGTTCTTTATCCAAGATTCCGTTAAGGCATTCGCGTCTGGCTTAGAAGGGATCTGAACAGTTGGTCCCGATTGGTCATCAAGCACCAGCAGCGAGAGCGACTCAGCGATTCCGGTGATGACCGGGAACGCCTCTAGGGCAAAGTACGTCGGCCTTGCGTAGTTAACATTGACCGTTAGGCCTGTCCGTTTGAATCCGGGAACGTTTGGACCGTCATCCTCCGAGTCGAAGCCCATCATGAAATAGACCTCGGTCAACTTGTTCTTGTAGAACAGATCGTAGCCGCTCTTCAGTTGTCTGATATTGACATTGGGATTACTGGAACAGACGGAAATCAATTCCTCAATGGCGATACCCGGCTCCTGTTCTCGCTTAAAGAAATAGAGATCGAAAGTCACTAAGATCGGGCCAGCGGGGATTAAGTTTCGAAGAATAACCTTTCGGCACAGGTGAGAATTTTGAGCTCTTTTTCCATAGCCTCTTGATTACAAATTAGGAGTCTGAGTGAGGAGTTTCTAGAACCTCTGGCTGGATAGCGTCTCTGGCGCGGAGTTTACAAGGGGACTTCGATCATTAGCTTCTCGAGCAGTTCTTTGTACCGATTCCGGATTGTCACTTCGGTCACGTTTGCGATTTCCGCGATTTCTCGTTGAGTCTTCCGCTCATTCGTGAGCACTGTTGCGATGTATGTCGAAGCCGCTGCAATGCCTGCTGGACCCCGGCCGCTTGTGAGTTTCATCTGTCGAGCAATTTCCAGAATCCGAATGGCAATGCCCTCGGCCTTTCCTGAGATCACGAGTTTGTTCGAGAAGCGTGCAGCATAGCTCCGATTGGCGGAGGGTGGAACGAACATCTCCAGTTCTCTAAGCATGAATCTGTAGCTTCGCCCGATGTCCTTCTTGTTCAGTGTCGAGACTGTCGCGATCTCGTCAAGTGTCCGTGGGACTCCGCATTGGCGGCAGGACATGTAGATGGCCGCTGCGGTAACATTGTGAATTGATCGTCCCCGGATCAATCGTTTCCGGATAGCTCGTCTGTAAATTACGGACGCTGTCTCAAGGATATTCTTGGGCAACGACAAGGACGCGGAGAGCTTGCTTAGCTCGGACAGGGCGACGGCAAGATTTCTCTCGGTCGCATCAGAGACCCGCACTCTTCTTTGCCACTTGCGTAGCTTGTAAAGCTCGATACGCTGGTCCGCCGTGACGGACTTTGTGCCTGATGGCCGGTCCCGCCAGTCGATTATTGTCGATAATCCCTTATCATGAATAGTGAAAGTCATAGGCGCGCCAGTACGGGCACGTTTTGCTCGTTGCTCGTCGTCGAAGGCGCGCCATTCAGGTCGTGAGTCGGCTATCTTATCCACGACAACAAAGCCGCATTTCATGCAAACAACTTCGGCGGTGTCGTAGTCTCGGATGAGTTTCGAGCCGCCACACTCGGGGCAGGCGCGTGCTGGTCGTGGTCCTGCTGGTACGCGTGGTACCTGTTCCAGTGTCTCAGTCAAATTGTTTTTTGATACTCCTAATCCTTCTCGACGAGGTATAGGACTCGCCCTGTAAGTGAGCCGTCCAGACTTGCTGCTGGTTTTACTGAGACATACGGGCTCTTGACTGGGCCGAGAATATTATTGATCACACCGACTTGCCTGAGTTTGTAGTCGCAGACTGGTGATCCGATTGGTGGGACTTGTGTCTCTTCGAGTCGAAGAATCAGATTGCCGCTTTTTGACAGGTGCAGTACTTTTCCAAGCCGCCTCAATAAAGCACCCGGGACGCTCCGGAACGCGATAAAGTCGCGATCGGATATTTAAACAATCCGGGTTTGACAAGAACCTGTAATTTTTACAGCGAACGCTCAAATGTTGATTAGACCCCACCGATCTAATAGTTACGCGCGCCAGGTCTAGTGGGAGATTGATCCGGGAAGTACAACTCACCAACTTCATGTCCTACAAGAACGCCAGCATTCCCCTAGAACCAGGCCTCAACCTCATCGTAGGGCCAAACGGCGCAGGAAAATCCTCTATTCTCTTAGGAATAAGCGTCGTCCTCGGACAGGCTTACACGGAACGTTCGAGAAAGCTGAGCGAACTGATCCGGTGGGGAGAAGATCAAGCTCGCATCTCGATTCTCATAGACAATGAGTCCGAGAAAGGCTCTCGACCATTTCCACAGGCGCGCTCGGATAAGGTCTTACTGACGCGGGTCCTGAAGCGGTCCGGCGACTACCACTACCTGCTCAACAACAAGCCCGTCTCAAAAGCGAGCCTAATCGAAGGACTGTCGAAGATTGGACTAAACCCGGACAATATGCTGGTAATAATGCACCAGCTCATGGTCGGACGCTTCGGCAACGTCAGCCCCATCGAGAAGCTCCTCCTTCTCGAGGATGCCGTTGGCTTTGGTGCTTACCGAAAAGAGGTTTTGGATGCGTCCGACAGATTGCAGAAGCTTACCACCGAACGTGAGACAATGTCCTCTGTGCTTCAAGGGACCAAGGAGACTTACCAGCACTGGCAGAGAGAATATGAAAAGTATGAGATGAAGAAGAAGCTCGAACAGCAACTCAAGGATTTGCAGAGAGAACTCACCTGGCGCAGAATCTTGCGAAAGGAAGCGTCCCAGAAACGATTGGAGGATAGAATCTCATCATACAATAGAAAGATGGACGATGCGAAAGAAGAGTCAGAGTCCGCGACGAAAGAGCACTCGAAGCTCTCGGTGGAACTCGGAAGGCTCGGAAGAGAACTTGATACAATCCGCGAAGAACAACTGAGGCTGGAACGCGGACGCGGGTTCAGATCAGGAGCACTCGAATGGATACAACGAACAATCTCACTCATTCAGACCATCCAAAACTCATCGACCCAGACCATTGCATCTATTCAGGGAACCGATCAGCTTAGCCAGAGCCTTTCTGACATTGCCATAGTGCAACAGAAGATAGCGGACACGGAGAAACAGCACGAGGTTCAGTTCGCCGAGATTCGAGAAAAAATAGGCGATCTGTCAGGGAATCTGATCAAGACCACCGATCTTTTTGTCGAATCGAAAATCAAATCCGAGGTCAACAACTTCAAACTCTCAGTGCTCGCCCAAGAGATCCAAGAACTTGAGGTCCAGCTCAAGCTCGGCGAAGAAGAACTCCAACCACTCAAGGGACAAGCGCTCCAGCTAGGACCCGCCTTCGAGAATCCTAGAGACCTACATGATGTGACTCTCGAACTTGTTGCAGTCCAAGAGCGTCTCCGCCCACTTGCGCATCTGTCCGAGGATGTTGAGAAGATGTTCAAGAGCTATGGGGATATGTACGAGGATCTCAGAAAGAAGGCAGAGGTTGTTGAACAGAATAGATCGGAGGTTCTCGGAGAACTACATGGTCGCTATGACCGGTGGAAGGTTCTCATTGGCAAACTGCTAGACGAACTCACTGAACGTTACAACGGTCTCCTTGAAGAGGTCGGTGGAAAGGGAAGAATTGCTCTGAAGTCTTCGAAGGACATCGAGAAGGCGGGCCTCGAACTTTACGCTGGATACAAGGGAAACGAGCCAGTCTCACTCGATAGCCTAGCTCCAAGCGGAGGGGAGCGCACAGTGGCCCTTGTCGCATTCCTCTTGTCGCTTCAGCACTACATCTCGTCGCCTTTCAGGGCTATCGACGAGTTTGACGTTCACATGGACCCGAAAAACCGTGAAACAGTCTCGCGGCTCATTCACGCGGCAGCCAGAGCAAGTGAATCCAGCCAATACATCGCGATAACGCCGGGACAGCTAAGCCTGCCAGATGAGCAGGGCGTACATGTTGTTGTGGTACAGAACGTCGAGGGCAGCTCGATGGTTAAGGAGCTGAAGTAGAATTTGGCGGAGAAGACTAGCAAGTCTGCAGGCAGACGAGAACTCGAAGAGCTCATACAGACTTGTGTTTCTATCCATAATCGTGAATTCAGCCCGTTTCTCCTAGACATTTCGGAAGCGTTGAGAATTCTGCGACGCCACTCAAAGGACTGGAAGACATTCTCCGACAATCTCCTCGACATGCGCGCGATTACGAGCCTTGCTCGCGTCGTTGGATTACAGAGTGCCAACCTGAGGTTCCAGTCAAGCTCACTGTACGTTGATCCTGGAATGGTCAAGCAGAAGATACATTCAATGTCCCGAGAGCAACTCGCCGAGTATTTGCTTCTCTCATGGCACCCCGTCGTCGAACTGGAACAGCTCACCGAAGCGTCCACGAAGGAGGCGTTGGATTACTGGCAGAAGATGCTGTCCTTCTTCGAGAGAAGAAAACGGCTCCAGGCCGGACCATTCAACGAACCCAGCGCGATGGAGACCGCCGAGTTATCCCGTTTGCGAATTCACGAAGAGAAGGCGTTCAACCAGCGGCTAGAAGATCTAAGACTGGAAATGAAGAGCAAGTCTGGAAATGATGGGGTCGATTACTGGAAGTTTGTCAAAGCCGGCTCGTTTGCTCAGACTGTTCTTCGCGCTCAGATGGTCAGTTTCCTAGTCAGCTATGGAATGGCGATTCTGGAGCGGACAGAGGAGAAGATGACACTGATTCCGCGCGATCCACCGTTCGCCAGGGGGCAGGGGTCTCCGCTGAGTCTTCCGATTCCGATCACACAGGAGGCTGTAGCACCACGGGCGAAGTAAGCAAGGACCAGTCTTACTATCCAGAGCGGGTTAAGCGGGCGGCTCACATGCTCTTCTTCAAACGTGGAAGAATTCCTGGAGCGAGATCCTGGGAGTTGAAGACGGGTCTCGGTAAAGAGTACCTGAAAGTGCTGGCCCAGTTGGACGAGGAGTTGAAGGATCTTGATCTTGAAGTGAAAAAGGTCGAGGCGCAGAATCTGAGCGATTACAAACCAAGCCTTGACGGTGAGGAGGAAATGCGATACTTCGTCCGGTTGAAGGGGACCTTGACTCCTAAAGAGGCGAGAATGACCGGGTGGCGAATCGACAACCTTGCGGCACTGGCAGCGTGTATGTCGCTGATTGTATCGAAGCAGGGGAAGAGTGAGCGGAAGGAGCTCGAACAGATTATTGGAGAGAAAGTGGGACGCTGGAGAGCGCTCACTTTGACTGATGCGTTCCTAAGATCCGGGTACTTGGAGGAGGACGAGGAGGGGCTGATGAAGATCGGGTGGCGGACGAGGGCCGAATTGGACTTGGAGAGCTTGATGATGTTGATCGCAGAGTCTAAGCCGAAGGGAACTATCGTGGATGAGCCAAGTGAGGTCTCGGAAAAAGCCGATGAAGTCGAGAGTCCCGCTGAGACGGTAGAGGCTGAGCTCGAAGATTAGGCTTCTACTGAGGGCTGAATGTTCTCAAGATATTTCGCTCCTTGAGGAGCGACCTTCGCACAATATTCTGGGAAGGGCAATATCTTCTCGTCCCATTCTGAGAGCTTCTCAGGTTCGAGTCTCAGCTTTCCATGATCCTCATGTGTGGTTCCCCAGAGCAGCATGTAGCGTCTCTCATTGTAGCCCCCGGTCGGGACGCCGGTGATATGGTTGAAGAGAACGTTGACCTTCCTCCCATCGAGCTTTGATGGCAGTAAGGGCTTGTCGAGCAAGATCTTCTTGTCCGGGGTTAAGTGGTAGTTGGTCGTTACGCTGAAGGGGTATCCATCGTCGCCGATGGTGGTGATGACGGCGTATCGGAAGTTCGCGAGTCGTTGATAGTCAATATTTGGCAATTCTCTATGCTCCGAATACTTCCGGTGGCTTGCTCGTATCGCCGTCCTTCCATGCCGTTATTTTCTTGGGCTCGACTTGGACAGCGATTCGTTTCCAGAACCAGCCAAACTTTTCCCGCTCAGCAAGATAGGCATCAATGTAAGGCTCCTTCTTACGCCATAACGGGAGATATTTTTCCCAGCCATGGTCGAGATCCATATCGTCGGTGCTTGCGGTACCTTGTACGAGGATGACATGTTTCCCGCTCTTGGTTCCTTCAGGATTGGAGAAGAGCATCGAGACCTTCGGGTTCTTCTTCATGTGTTCTATTTTCTTCGAGAAGAGTATGCTAGAAGTGACAACTAATTTCCCTGTGTCGGGCTGATAGAAGGGCAGCAGTGGAAGAGTGACTGGCTTGCCGTTCTTGACGGTCGTGAACTCACAAACCAAGTAGCTGTTGAATGTATGCTGGACCCATGATGGCAAACGAATCATGCTGATTCATTGATTCGTGGCTGAGCCTCATGATTTAAGCTCCATCTCAACACTCTCAATTGCAACATGAGTGTTGGGATTCTCCATACATTCGACTATAGAACGCCGGTTTTGAGAGCCTGCTCCAAGTCTGCAATTATGTCCTCGGTGGCTTCTATACCGACCGAGAATCGGATCAGCTCATCAGAGATTCCCAAGCGCCTACGGTCCTCGACAAGTAAGCCTGAGTGAGAGGTCCGCGAGGGTCTCGTCATCAGAGTCTCAACGCCACCAAGGCTTGGAGCAACGATAGGTAATTGCGCTCTGCTCATGAATAATTCCGTAGCCTCGATTCCACCGCGGAGCTCGAAGCTCATCATCCCGCCGTATCCGTCAAACAGCTCTTTTGCCCTCTCGTGGGCGGGATGACTCTGAAGACCTGGATAGTTCACTCTTGATATTCTCGGGTGCTTCTCCAGCCAACGAGCTATCTGCAATGCACTATTGTTCTGAACATTGACTCTGATCGCAAGCGTCTTCACGCCTCTGTGCAGAAGAAATGCGGCATGTGGATCAAGACTCCCACCGAGATGATTCAACCGATGAGTGATCTTCTCAACTAAGTCTGATCCTCCGATGACAGCCCCGGCTACAATGTCTGAGTGTCCATTGAGGTATTTGGTTGCGCTGTGGACTGAGAGATCGAATCCATGTTCTGCCGGTCGGAAGTTTACGGGGCTCGCGAAAGTGTTGTCAACAATTGAGAACAGTTTGTGACCCTTTGCAAACCTTACGACTGCTTCCAGATCAGGTACTTGAATCAATGGGTTCGAGATCGTCTCGACATAGATCGCTTTAGTGTTCGGTCTGACTTTCCTTTCCCAATCCGCTGGATCGTTTCCGTCGATGAAGGTGTATGAGATTCCGAACTTTTCCAGATCTCTCGTGACAAAGTCGTGGGTCCCACCATAGAGACAATCTTGGGCCAAGAGATGGTCGCCTACTGATAACACGGTCAGTAGGGAGGTCGAGATTGCGGCCATCCCACTAGCTGTTACCAGCGCAGTTTCTGCGTTTTCAAGCGCGGCCAGCTTTTCCGCCAACGCTTGAGCGTTTGGCGTGTTGTTCAGACGAATGTATGTGGTATCATCGTAGGACTTCTCACCCGCAGTCACATACATTGCCGATTGAAACACGGGCATGACGACCGCCCCGCCTATTCGCGGGCTGGGCTCCCCAGCGTGGACTGCCCTAGTCTCGATACTTCCAGAATGCGTCTTCAAGGCTCGACTCAAGCATTCTCGAAAATGGTTCCTGTATTCTAATATTGGCGTGTTGAGGTCAATTAGGCAGACCCCATCACCTCAGATTGAACTGCACGAAAAGGGGCGGTAACAACATCAACATATGGTTGTCCTCACAGAACCTGAATGCTGAGCACTAATGGTCAACGCACCGGGAACTCCGACTACTCGTATTGGAGTGAAACGGATCGTTATCGAAGTGAATCGGGATTTGAGTGTTGAGCAGCTCGAAATACTCGACAATGCTCTCAAACAAGTCGGGCTGATAAAAACGACCAAGGTCACACTTCACACTAAGACAGCGGTCCATAAGCCGAGACCTACTAAATCTCCGGCTCCGCATCCGCATCCGACCTTCCATTTCCAAGGTTCTCAAGCCGGCCAAGTGTCGAGCCGCTGAGGAAGACCTCAGAAGCTCGCTACCTCAATCGAAAAGTTAGGACGCTAGCTTCTCCAGCCCTTTCCTCTTCAAGATCAGATATCTCGTGACTGATACTATTACTCCGATCTGGAGGATTGACCCCGCGATGAAAGTCAGCGAAGCGATGCTCAAGCCGAACGAGTAGTGTTCTGGGCTTGGGAGTGAGACTGCCAGCGTAAGAGCGGCGAGGACCAGAGACAATGGATACGCAACGCTCCTGCGCATGGCGACCGCAATCCCAACGATGAGATATGCAGTCCAGCCGACTAGGACAGAATAGAAGAGCCAAGATTGGACTAGCGAGTACAGCTGTACGAGTAGAGCCACGCCAAGAACTATCGACGCATAAATCAGCCAATTAGCTAATGTTCTAGGACTTCTAAGCTGGACCTTCAGAGAATGCAACTCGTGCCCACCCTCACTAGGGAGACGGTTGTTCACTCAATTTCAACACTCAGGCTTCGATGACCGGTCGCTCTGTCTCCCCGATTCGATGGAGGAAGGTCTCATTAATTTTGAGCTTCTCCATTCCTGCCTCAATTCCTCTTCCTGCCTCTGGGACCTTGTGCGTCGCGAAGAAGCGTTTCACCTCCTCTGCTCGGCCTATGCCAAAACACGGAATAGCGATCGTCAGATATCGCGATACGGTGCCGACTCCTTCGTAGACCTTTCTCAACCAGTCAATGTTCTTCGAAACCCACTCCCATGTTACATCTCTAGCAATAGGATTTCTGATAGCGCCACCGAGCAGATTCAGCACATGCTGCTTCTTTATTTCTCCAGAAATCGCAAGGCTCAACGCTCGCGAAACCAGCGAGGGGTCCTTGTAGCTGGTCAAGCCTGAGAGGAATCTGGCCTTCTCCTCCTCTGACGACCGACTATTGTAATTCTTCAAGAGCGTGTCAAAATCTCCTGTCGAACGAGCATAGGCGGCGACAACCGCTGCCTTCATGTCGGGCTCGAACTTATCGTAATCCTTGAACTTGGACGCGGTCTCCTTAGCGTAATCGTCGTCGACAAAGGCGAGTCTCGCGGCGATCACTCCTCGCAGCAGGACGCTATTCTCGTCGGTCTTATTGGCTAGGATTTTCAGTTGCGCTCTGTGGAACTTCCTAGAAGACGCCGCAATAGATCCGGGTGCCAATGCGTTTAGAGAGCCTAGTTGATCTGAGACTTCGTAGGCGGGAAGATAGTCCTGTTCGTTAGTATAGCGATCGACGAGCGCAAGATATTCGTTGAAGGTCGTCCTTCCCTGGATGGCAAAAGCGTAGGCGTCGGAGATGATTCCGTAACGGTCAAGAGCTGACAATTCCGTCCGCCAGACCTTGTCATAGATTCCGTCGTAGTGGACCCTGTAGAACCCTGTCTGGTCAACGTTCAGCTTGACAGAATCGACCCCTCCGGGAGTGTCGATCAATTCTTCTTCCTTATCCATGAGGAGTCGCTTGGTCGTGCCGTTCAGCTTCATCGTAATAGGCACAGGCCAAGTCGTCTTTTCTGCTGTTCCTGAATAGAGGAATCGTTCCTGTCGGAGGAACAGCTTCCCGCCTTTGAGACTCACGCTGACCACTGGGTAGCCTGGTTTCTTGATCCATTCGCTCATTATCCTCTTAACCTGTGACTTCGAAGCCTCCTCGATCTGGGTCCAGAGATCGACTCCAGCCGCATTCGAATACTTGTACTTCTGGAGATATGAGCGGACTCCCTTCATGAAATTCTCCTCGCCCGTAAACGCCTCGAGCATTCGGATTACACTCGCTCCTTTCCCGTAGCTGATGTCGTCGAACACCTCCTCTATCTCCAATGGAGAGTCGACCTTCACTTCGATTGGATGAGTGCTCAGGATGGAGTCCCGAATCAGTGCGCCTGCAGTGTCCAGTCTGACGAACTCCTCCCATGTCTTCCAATTGGGGAACATGGAGTGCTCGGCCTTTGCTGCCATGAAGGTTGCGAAGCTCTCGTTGAGCCAGAGATCGTCCCACCATTTCATCGTCACAAGGTTTCCGAACCACTGGTGACTCACTTCGTGTGCAATTACCTCGGCCACCTGCTTCTTGATCCGAACACTACTATCCTTGTCGACGAGCAGGGCGATCTCTCTGAACGTAATCGCTCCCCAGTTCTCCATCGCCCCTGCGGCAAACTCGGGAACTGCAATCAGGTGAAGCTTTGGAAGAACATACTTTATTCCGAAATACTTGTCGAAGAACTCGACGGAGCCCTTTGCAACATCTAGGGGGAATCTCGCACCTGAAGTCTTTCCCAGAATTGTCGCCACTGCGTACTCGACACCATCATGCTTCTCCTTAACCTCCTCAAACTTGCCCACCCCTAGATACAATAGGTATGTGGACATGAGAGGAGTCTTCTGGAACTCAACAACCTTCTTGGAACCCTCAACTCTCGATGAAGCAACAAGCGTGTTCGAGATCACGTCCAGATTCTTATCCGTCTTGATCGTGAGCTTGAATTCTGCCTTGTAGGCTGGGTGGTCAACGCACGGAAGCATTCTCCTCGCCGATACCGCTTCAAACTGGGTCGAAGCGACATAGCCACCATCGTAGGATGCCTTGTAGAGACCCACGAGCTTGTCCGAGATGACTCCTCGATAATTTATGTCGAGGGTTCCCGAGAACTTTCCGGTCTTGACAGTAAGGTCCTCCCCGCTAAGCGAATGCTTTACGGGGTTCGCGTTGGCTTTGATCTCGGAGATTTCGAGGTCTACCGCGTTTAGCTTCACGTCTGCTTCCGACTCAACCTTGATCTTCACTCTACCTTCGAACCGAAGATTCGAAAGGTCGACATCGAGGAATATGTCGTAGGACTCTACTTTCAAAGCGAGCTGACTCTCGACCAGTCGGGTAAAAGAGTTACTTCAACTATTAACTGGCAAGCTCGTGGGTTACCTACGAAACTCTTTGCAGTCGCACTTGTAGCCGAAGCTGGCATAGCCACACTTTGGACTGTGAAGCGTCTTGTTGTGTCCGCAGTTGGTGCAATACTCTTGGCCTCCTACTTGACTTGGGAGTCCCTCGCTAGTCGGACAGACCTTGTGGGCCATGTGATCTTCAAACTTGTTGCGCCCAATCTTTGTCCTGATTATGACAACTTCTTCCTGGGGCAGCTTGATGGGCTTGTGACACTTTGGACAAAGATTCATGCTCAATCAGACCAGCCCGCTAAGCAGGGACCTATCTTGCGAGTGGGCCTTATGATTGTTGAGCTACGGATCCCCAACGACGAATGAGATAGGAGGATACATGCTAAATATCCTCTGAATTTGGCGTTATCAAGAGGACAATATCTGATGAGTTGGGTCGCCAAAAGATCGTGGACGATTCTCATTGTTTCTGCCTTGTCGATTGTACTCCTATTGCTAGTAGGCAGAGTAAGCGCTGCACCGTATGAACCGCCTCCCAACCAGAGCTCCTTCCCGGCTGCCTCAGTACCTTCTTGGTTTGAACCGGCAAGTAACGGCTGGATGCTGACTGCCGCAACGCTAGTTGGTCTGATGAGTTTGCCCGGATTAGCCCTGTACTATGCTGGTCAAGCCAAGAAGAGATTCTCTGTCAACACCCTCTTCATGGTGTTCTATGCATACGCCGCGGTGCTAGTAGTCTGGTTGGTCGCCGGCTATAACTTCGGCTTCGGTCCAGCAGGATGGAAGATCGGCTCCTATGGGATTCTTGGAATTCCTTTCCCAAGCTTGGGAGCTGCATTTGAAGGCGCCCAAGCCCTTATCGGCCCGGCACAGACCGCCCTCAACATACCGAATTCGAACATAGTCTTCTTCCAGCTTGTATTTGCCGCAATAACCCCCGGACTCTTCGCCGGGGCCGTCATTGAGCGAATCAGATTCAAAGTATGGATGCTTTTCGTTCCACTTTGGTCGCTCCTAGTCTACAGCCCGTTGGCGTATTGGATGTTCGCAGGTGGTTGGCTGAACCAACTCGGAGCAGTCGACTTCTCTGGTGGATACGTGATTCACCTTTCTGCCGGAATCACGGCTATCGCCGCGGCTCTTGCCGTGGGCCCAAGACTGGTCTCAGATAGAAGGATGAAACCTAACAGCCTCATTCTCGTCCTGATAGGAACTGGAATACTCTGGTTGGGCTGGAACGGTTTCAACGGAGGAGATCCATACGGGAGCACGATTGATGCTTCAATCGCGGTTCTAAACACAGAGTTGGCTGCGGCGGCCAGCGTGATTACTTGGATGCTGATGGATATGAAATTCCAGCACAAGTATTCGCTACTAGGAGCAATGACTGGAGCAGTCACGGGACTGGTAGCAATCACCCCCGCTGCAGGCTACGTGGATGGCTATGGCGCCCTTGTCATTGGCATCGCGGCCGGAATCACGCCTTGGATTGCGCTGAACAAAGTGATGTCAAGGCTGAAGCTCGATGATGCTTTGGGGGTGTTCTCGGGTCATGGGATCGCCGGACTCACAGGAGGACTTCTTACTGGAATTCTAGCTAACCCTGCAGTAACCCAATACGTTGCGCCCGGCCTGACAGGGGCATTGTTTGGAAACATTGACCAGTTAGGCGTCCAGGCGTTCGCTGCGGGGGTCACCATTGTGTACGTATTCGCCGTCTCCTACGGACTTCTGAGACTCATAGGTCGCTTTACTCCCTTGCAGGAAAGCCAGGAGACTCTGAAGATTGGCGACGCTGCTATTCATGGAGAAATAGGATTGGACTTGGAGGACTGATAGCTAGGACCCTTTGGCGACGATCTCAATGATTCTTAGTCTTCTCGCCACTTGAAGAAGACGACGGCGAGAACAAAGACGATGACAGAGAGCACAGCCAATACTTCAACATCGAAAAGGGCTTGTCCGAAATTATTGTAGATCATAGCCTGGTTCAGTCCATCGATCATGTAGAACAACGGCAACACATGAGCAACATTCTGCAGGTACATTGGCATTTGACTAACCGGGAAGAAAGTCCCGGATAGGAACATCATAGGAAAAGTGATCAAGTTCCCGACTACAGCCGCGGATTCGACGCTCTTGCTGATTGTTCCAACAAGCATCCCAAGGGAAACGAAGAACAGTGGACCAATTATCAGGAACGGGATTATCATCAATGCATAGTCCAGATGCGCCCCAAAGAGTGCGGCCCCAACCTGAGTCATGATTACGAACGAGATCATTCCGAGGACGACATACCAGATTATCTTCGAAGTCAGCCACTCAGTCTTTGTAAGGGGTGTAAGAGACAACTGCTTGAACAGTTTCGTCTTTTTGTACTCGCTACTGATGTTCACGAGGCTAAACATGGGGCTAGTTAGAACCGAGAAGCCTATCAGTCCAGGGATTAGGAAATCGATGTACTTGTATGATTGAGACTTGATGTTGTCTTGTTGGACTCCGACGTGATACATGACCTGAGCCCCTTGAAGATTCATTTGACTAATGATGGACCCCACTGTTTCGACAACTATCGGGCTCGAAGTGTCGGCGGGGTTAGAATACACGGTCACATTCACAGACTGGTGACTGATGTACTCATTCGTAAAATTCTCTGGAATGAATACTCCCTGGTTTGCCGAGTGTGCAAGGAGAAACTGAGAGAAGTCCTGACCATTCGCGACTAGGGTTACTGTTGTTGTGCTGTTATTGTTCAAGTATTTCAGGAACATCGTGCTGGCAAGTCCCCCGTCCTGGTTTTGTACGTAGACGTTGACTGGCCCGCCTCCGCCAGCGAAAATGGCTCCGAATAGTAGAATCAGTATGATCGGGAATACTAGGCTGAAGAACAGGCCGACCTTGTTACGAGTATAGCCTCTCACGAAAACCTTGAGATCAGCAATAACGCGGTTGAAACTTGCCATTTACCGCTCCTCCTTAGCCCTTGTTCCTTTGTCTTGGGGTCCCGCACCCGAAGCCTGACTAAACGTGCCTTCTTCTTCGATCGTGCCGCCCACCAGACGCACGAAGATGTCTTCAAGACTATCTTGTCGAGTCCGCAGATCGCTCCATGGGAGTCCGGATTGGTCTATGCTAGAAAGAGCGGAGACTGCCTCAGACTTGTCTCTCAGCCTGACACTGACGAGTCCCTTGTCGTAGCTAACTTCTAACCCAGTCTTCTGTCGTACATGATCGGCGAGCTTCTCGTCTCCCCGAACCTCCAGTCTCTCGCCGGACCCGAACTTCTCACTAATCTCCTTAGGAGTGCCATCGATGATTATCTTCCCGTGATTCATTATCGCAACTCTATCAGACAATACTTCCGCTTCTTCGAGATAATGGGTCGTCAGCATGATTGTATGACCCTCTTTCTCCAGCCCACGGATCACTTCCCACATGTTGCGCCGAGCTTGAGGGTCCAAACCCGTAGTGGGCTCGTCTAAGAACAGAAGATCCGGCTTGTTCACGAGGGCGAGAGCAAGTCCGAGCTTCTGCTTTTGACCACCGGACAGATTCTCAAACCAAATCTTCGAAGCGTCTTCCAAGATAACCTTCTTCAAAATCTCGTCCGGATCAACCTTCACACCAAAAAGCGTCGCGTAGTAAATTACTGCTTCCCGAGGAGTTGACTTGGGAAAGAACGTGAACCCTTGAGGAATGATCCCAAGCTTCTTGTGAAGGTCGTATCCTTTCGTCCAAGGGTCGTCGCCCAGAACCTTCACTTGGCCGGCGTCTCTCTGCCTTAGGCCTTCCAAGACCTCAATTGTCGTAGTCTTGCCCGCACCGTTTGGACCGAGGAGCGAGAAGACTTCTCCCTTAGTAACAGAGAATGAGATCCCATCAACGGCCTTCAGTTCGCCGTAGGATTTTTCGAGAGCTAAGACCTCGATAGCCGACATTTCCTTATAATTCGTCGAAGTTTACCAGTATTACTGATTTTCCGTTGTTCTATGGTGCCCGTTTCTAAAGCTGCCTTAGTCAGAATTGGTGTTTAGAATAGTCTTTTCAGACCCGACGACACCAAATCCAATGAATTTGACAGTTCGAATAATAGCTGACGAACGTGAAAGACGCTCGGGAGTTCCAGAAGAACTCAGATCAATCGGAGCATCCGTAGAATACAAGGTTCTGGACGTTGCTGATTACTTGGTTGGAGAATTTGCGGTTGAGAGAAAATCTGTCAGAGATTTTAATTCGTCACTCTTCAGCGGTCGACTCTTCGACCAGGCTCATCGTGTCGGCCAGTCCTACGAGACTATCTTCTTAATCGTGGAAGGCGATCTATGGAAGGAGATCGGGAACGCCCGGAACCCGCGTTCTCTCTGGGGAGCTCTAATATCAGTCGTTCTCGACTTCGGCCTCAACACCTTCTTCGCTCCTGACACAAAGCAGACAGCACAATTCCTATTCACTTTAGCTAAGGGTGGGGGTCACAGACGAGGCTCAGGCGGGCCTCCGGTCATAGTAAGGAAGCCGAGGACGACCGACCTTAAACGGGTCCAAGTCTCAGTCCTAAGTTCTCTTCCAGGAGTGGGTCCTCGTATGGCAGAACAGCTCCTGGACCATTTTGGCTCATTGAGGAAGGTTCTAGCTGCTTCGGTCACGGAAATGTCTGTTGGAGCGGGTCTCGGAAAGGCTCGAGCGTTGAGCCTTGTCAAGCTCTTGGACGCGGGCTACAAGGGTTCAAAAACTGTACCTTCCCAAGCCAGCCTCAGCCAAGACTGACAGCCCTTGACAAAACA
>Ga0070732_10000585_pt1 | contig 22239 bp, 8 predicted proteins | sample Coa_R1_5_FD_66449 | JGI IMG/M metagenome (GOLD analysis project Ga0070732, IMG submission 66449) | Surface soil microbial communities from Centralia Pennsylvania, which are recovering from an underground coalmine fire - Coalmine... | ecosystem: Environmental > Terrestrial > Soil > Unclassified ... | reverse complement strand
GCTGATCAAGGCCAACAAGGATTTCGAGTTCCTGATGGTGCCGGGCATGGGCCATTCCAATGGCGGCGCTTACGGTGTGCGGCGGATGCAGGATTTCTTCGTCCAGTATCTGCAAGGCGCGTCGGCGCCGAACCGCAATGTCCCGGCCCCGGCCGCCCAAGCCGCCCCGGCCGTGATCGCGCCGCCCGAGTCGTTCTTCCAGCAGATTCGCGACCGCGACCGCGATGCCGCTCGCAAGTTCTATGCAAAGTTTATCGACGTGAACGGCTTACCCGTGGCCGCTTCCAAGGAGGTCGCCGACGAAGCCCTGCAGCGCACTTACGACATCGTTACTCACATACTCGCCGGCCGGCCCGACATCCTACAGGCCATGGTCAAAAACGGCACGCGTCTCATCGTCATTGGTAAGGATCAGGTCTACACCGATATGCCCGAGTACCGCAATCATCCGAACCCGGCCTACCAGAATGAGCGCGTGCGCGGCACCGGCGGCTTCGACGTGACCAGCTTCGGCGAGGAGAACCTGCTCAACCTGCCGCTCGACCGCTACGACGATGAGAGCATAGCCGTGCACGAATTCTGCCATACGATTGATGCAGCCCTCCAGCGGATCGATCCGTCCTGGCGCGAACGGCTGGTGCAGACCTATCGGCGCGCCATCGACCGCGGCTTGTGGAAGAACGCCTACACCGCCAGTAACCCGGCCGAGTACTGGGCAGAGATTTGCCAGTCGTACTTTGACTGCAATCGCGTGAACAACTGGAACCATGCCAATGTCGGCACGCGCGAACAACTGCAGCAATACGACCCCGAAGGCTATGAACTCGTAAAGTCCACGTTCAACTTCTCGGCAACAAACGATTGGCGCTATACGCCGGTGCGGCGGCAGCCGAGCGTGATCCCGCCCCCGCCGCGCTTCAAAATCGATCCGTATTACACCAAGTTCACCTGGGCGCGCGAGTTCATCGTGCTCGGCTCAGGCAATGTTGGTGACGAGGCACTGCTCAAAGCCAACGACACCATTCGCAAGATGTTCGCCTACCGGCACGACATTTTGAAGGCCCTGATTGCCGACGGCGCCAAGTTGGTGGTGCTCGGCCAGGGCGAGAAGCTGAGCGACTTGCCGGAGTTCAAAAGCGCCGCGGGCCAGCCGAAATCTGATGAAATCCGCTGCCAGAATTACACGCCGGAGATGAAGTTAATCGTGGTTCCTGAAGAAAACGTGCTGCATTTGCCGGGCGATCCCTTCGCCGGCAAGAACATGGTAGTGAGTGCCATGGCCAAGGCACTTTACCTGGTGACCGGTCTACGGCCCGTGGATTCCGATTTCGACAAGCGCCGGAGCAAGCAACAATACGAGTTGCGGGTCAAGCGCCTGGACGTGGAATTCGACCACAAGCTGGAAAAGCTATTCGATGATGCGAAAGCCAAGAGCTTGTGGAAAGGAACGGCCGCGGCTCGAAATCGCACGGAATACTGGGCTGCCGGCGTGGAAGCCTATTTCGATGCCGCCGGCGCCGGCCACGCCCCCAACGGCGCCGACCGCCCCATCACCACCCGCGAAGCGTTGAAGGCCTACGACCCCGACCTGTTCGCGCTTGTGGACGAAACGATGGCGTACAAGGAACACGTCGATTGGCGAAGCAAGTGACCATGCACGGTTGGCCGCGAGGCGCAGTCTTCTCCGGCCGCGCAAACGAATCTGTCGCCGCATTCGTCGGTAGAATAGGTGGCAGCCCCTTCTCTGTGGACAGAGGACGACCAATGCGATCTGGGCCATTACTATTGTTCGGACTTTCACTGCTTGTTCTCAGCGCCGGCCAGGCGTGGAGCGGCCCGCCGACTCGCGAAGAGGGTGAGCAGCGGGTGAAACTCGCCGCCGACTTGAAGTCTGCGCTGGCGGCCGAGACGATGGCGGCAGGCAAAGCTGCCGTTCTTAGCCGGGCGTACAAGGCCGAACCAAACCCGGATATTCGGCGGGTCGTTTTCGATTTCGTTCCGGCCGCTCCCGATGGGGCGCTCGATCGCTTTTTGATCGACGTGCTGACCGGCGACGCGGACGCCGGCATCCGAATCCTGGCGGCCAAGGCGCTGGGCGCGCGCGGCACCGACCAGTGCCTGCCGGCCCTGGCGAAGGCCGCCGCCGCCGACAAAGAGACCGAGATTCGCGTTGGCTGCATCGTGGGCCGGAGCGACGCCCGCCGCGCCGCGACATTCGCCCTGGCCGAACTGGCAATCCGATACCCGAAGCTAGCCGACAAAGCAGCAGCGGTGCTCCGCGAGTTGCCGCCGGCGGCCAACGCGAAAGACGCCGAGTCGCAGGCCGATGCCCGCGTCCAGGCACTGTACCAGGTGACGCGAGATGAAATGCTCTTGGCGCCATTCTTCGAACGGCTGCGCAGCAAAGACACGAAGGTCCGCGAGAGCGGCGTGGTCGCGTTTCGGTACTTCAACCTGAAGGTTGCGCCGCCCGAGTTGGTGGCAACGCTAAAAGACGAAGACGCCGGCGTGCGCTCCTGGACCGCGTTGGTTCTGGGTGAGATCCGCGACCGCAAGACGGCGCCGGTGCTGATGAAGGCGGCTGAGGATCCAAAGCAAGACATCGGTATGCGCTGCAATGCCATTTTCTCGCTGGGGCGAATGAAGGCGGCCGACGCAACCAGCCTGATTCGCAAACTCCTGGCGGATCCGGACGAAAGAGTGCAGACCCAGGCCGCCATCGCGCTGTACCGGCTCACCGGCGAGAAGGTGAAGCAGTTTCCGGCAGGGTACAACGCGGATTGACGATTGTGGGCGCGCGGCACGCGCTGAAAAGCCGCGACTGGCACGCCGAGGACCAAGTTTTCCACCGGAAGAACGCCAACGAATGGTATCATTTTGTAACCGGGTGACAAAGCGCGCGACTGTCGCTGCCGCCGTAAGTCTTTGAATTGCGGCCGCTTGCGGCGTGCGCACGGCGCCTTTGCACACATTGATACAAATTGATACCAGTGAGGTTGTTGGTGACAGTCATGGTGACAGTTCTGGTGACGGATTCGGTTACCGTTTCGGTGACCGGTGAACATGATGGTTTCTGAATTGGTAACAGGAAAAGTGATTTCTGGCAGGCCGCCGAACCTAGCGCCGCCTCGAAGCGCGCAATCTAGCCCGCAGAGGTGTATGATCCGCTTGCGAAAGGTCAAACGAACCTGGATCTTGCGATGGCCCGGTTTGTGGCTGTTCAGGGTGCCACGCTGGAGCGTTTGGATTCCTTAAAGGAAACTACGAATGCCCCGGATTTCCGCCGGTCTTCGGGGTTTCCGCTAACGTAGGAGCCAGAATTAGCGGCGAACGTGTGGTTCGCCGCTAACCGGGTTTTGCTCAATTGGCCGAGAAATCATCGATGTTGGCGCCCGCACTGGTCCGAATCCCCACGCTGCCAGCAGTGCCGATCGAGTTGTCAGTGACGTCGAGGGTCAGGACGTTATTCACGTACAGTTTGAGCGTGTTGGCTGAGGTAACCAGCCGGAGCGTGGCCGTGTTGGAAGACACGACCGCGTACGACAGTAATTGCCAGGTGCCGTTCGCATTGACCCAAAGTTCCGCCAAAGGCGACAACGACCCCACCAGGCCGGCCCAGTACATCTTGGCATCGCCCGACCCGGGGAGGGCGTAGCGGCTCACGAGGCCCGCGAATTGGCCCGCAGGCACCGTCACGAGAGCCTGCACCGTGCTGTTCAGCACCTGCACCCCGTTGACCGTGGCCACATTCACGCTGCCCAGCCCCGTGGCCACCCCGCCGGCCACCTGGATATTACCCACCTGGTTCAGCCAACTGTTGCTCAGTTGTTTGTTGATGGCCGTGCTGAAAGTATCGTTAAACGATAGGCCTGGGTTGTTCAGCGTCATCACATCGGCAGTGAAGTTGTCGAACGTCACGCCCGCGGTGGAGCGCATCCCGACCGTGCCGCCGCTCAAGAACGTATCATTGGCATAGGCCACCAGGTCATTGTTGTCGAACAGCTTCAGCGAGGAACCCACTGCCTCAAAGCGCAGCGTGCCCGTGCCGCTGCTGACATTCTGGGCGAAGAGTTCGGTCCAAGTGCCGTTGAAGTTCTGCCAGATCTGGGCCTGCACCGTGCCGTTATTGTTGGCCAGCCCCGCCCAGTCCATGTTGCCGAGCGGGCCGCCATAGCGCGCCACCAGGCCGCCGGTCTGGCCGGCGGCGACCGTCACATCAGCCTGCACGAACACATTGGCCGCATTCACGCCGTTGACGGTAGCGACATCCAGGCTGGAATAGGGCTGAACCAGATCATTGACAGACCCCGTGGCCACGCCGTTCGCCACCTGGAAATTCCCATCTTGATTGAACCAACTGTTGCTCAGTTGTTTATCTGTGGCCGTGGTGAAAGTATCGTTAAAGAGTAGCGTGTTGTTATTCAGCAACAAGACGCTGGCGCTGAAGTGGGCAAGCGTGGCGCCGACCGAAGAGCGCATGCCCACGGTGCCGCCGGTCAGGCGCGTGTCGTTGGCGTACCCAACCAGGTTGTTATCGAGGAAGAGCTTGAGCGAGGAGCCGGCGGTTTCCAGTCGCAGCGTGCCGCTCGACTTGCCCACCATCTGATTGGTCCAGAGCCCCCAGGTGCCGCCGAGATTGACCCAAATTTGGGCCCAAACCTGGCCCGAGACGTTGGACAGACCGGCCCAGAACATGTTGGTATCGCCGGCGCCGCCGTAGCGGGAGACCAGACCGGCATATTGGTTGGCCCCCGTCAGATTCACGTCGGCCTGCACGATGCTGTTGGGAGCGTTGAAGACGTTGACGGTGGCGACATTCAGCCCCTGCGTGCCACTGGCGTGGCCCAAGTTTTGCTGGAAGCCGCCCACTCGCACCGTCCAGTTATTATTCAAACCGCCGGTCCCAGTGAAATCGTCGCTAAACGGGAAATTGACGTTATTGTCGATAACGGTCGTCGTCGCGGTGCCAACGTCATTAATCGTCACGCTGATCGCGTAGATCCCTGCGGCAGCGTAGGTATGGCTGCCATAGACCTGGAAAGTTGTGCCAATCCCGCCGGGCTGCGTGATTTGCGTGGCATTGGAAGTCTGGCTATCGCCCCAGTTGATGGTGACGTTCGTTAAGGGGAAATCGCTCAACGGTGCATTGGGGTTGGCATCGGTAAAGGTAGCGACCAGGCCCGAGAAGCTCAGCCCAGTCGGATTCACGACTACGCTGGAGCCGGTTAAAGGCGCGTCGCCGACCGCCGTCGAGCCGGTGATGGTGGCGGTCTTCCCGCCATCGTCAGTCACGGTGAAGCTGAAGCTATGGGTTCCATCTTCCGCGTACAAATGAGAGCCGTTGATTGCGTAGCTACCGCCGCTTCCCGAAATAGTCAGTCCGGCCGTGCTGGTACTCCCATCGCCCCAGTTGGCGGCGGTGACGGTGAAGTCGGTGTAGGGTGCGCCGGTGTTGGCATCGGTGAAGGTGGCGTTGCTCAGGGTGGCCGCTGTGACCCCTTCGACGCCGCCGGTGGCCGTGGCATTGCTGCTACCGGTCAGGTCGGCATCGTCCACGGTTGTCGAGCCGGTGATGGTGGCGGTCTTCCCGCCGTCGTCGGTCACAGTGAAACTGAAGTTGTGGGTTCCGTCCTCGGCGTACAGATGAGAACCATTAATTGCGTAGCTGCCGCCGCTGCCCGAAATGGTCAGTCCGGCCGTACTGGTGCTGCTATCGCCCCAGTTGGCGGCGGTGACGGTGAAGTCGGTGTAGGGCGCGCCGGTGTTGGCATCAGTGAAGGTGGCATTGGCCAGTGTGGCGGCCGTCGTACCCTCGATGCCGCCCGTGGCGGTGGCGCTGCTGCTCCCGGTCAGATCGGCATCGGCGACCGTGGTCGAACCGGTGATGGTGGCGGTCTTCCCGCCGTCATCGGTCACGGTGATGCTGAAGCTGTAAGTTCCTTCTTCCAAATACAGGTGCGAACCATTGACCGTGTAGCTGCCGCCGCTTCCCGAAACCGTGAGTCCGGCTGTGCTGGTGCTGCTATCGCCCCAGTTCGCGGCGGTGACGGTGAAGTCGGTGTAGGGCGCGCCAATGTTGGCATCGGTGAAAGTGGCATTGCTCAGGCTGGCCGCTGTGACCCCTTCGACTCCGCCAGTCGCACTGGCGCTGCTGCTTCCAGTCAGGTCGGCATCGGCGACCGTGGTCGAACCGGTGATGGTGGCTGTCTGCCCGCCGTTATCGGTCACCGTGAAGCTGAAGTTGTAGGTTCCTTCTTCCGTATAGAGATGCGAACCGTTCACCGTGTAGCTGCCGCCGCTGCCGCTCACCGTCAGTCCGGCCGTGCTGGTGCTGCCATCGCCCCAGCTCGCCGCGGTGACAGTGAAGTCGCTGTAGGGCGCGCCGGTGTTGGCGTCGGTGAAGGTGGCATTGGCGAGCGTGGCCGCGGTGACCCCTTCGACGCCGCCGGTGGCCGTGGCATTGCTGCTGCCGGTCAGGGCAGCGTCGGCGACCGTGACCAGGTTGGCAGGGTTCCAGTTGATGGTGTAGGTGACGGCAGTGGACGTGCCCCCGTTGTAAGCCTGGAGCATCGCGTTACTGACGGAAACGGCCGAAGCGAGTCCGGCGCTGGCATCGGTGTAGACCAGCGAGCCGTTGACGAAGTAAAGGAACTGGCCTCCGACGACTGCATACGAGAGCTGATACCACTTATCGTAACCGGTGAACCCGGGGACGTTTGTATAGCCGTTGTTGTAGTCAAAGACCTGGAAGCCGGCAGCGGCGACGGGATTGACGGGGCTGTTCGTCCCGAGGTTGTTGAACGCGATGGAGGGATAAGCGATAATTGTGTTCAAGCTGTCAACCGCAGTTCCCCACAAGCTCGCTACCGAGCCATTTCTGTCCGGGCGGCTGGAGTCGAAGGTATCCTGCTGGTTCAGGCTGCCAAAACTCGACGGCACGTACAGATTCATGGTCACGTACGTGGTGCCGGCCGGCAGGTCGAACTTGCGGCCCTGCACGTCGTAGAACGCGGAATTGAAACCGTTCGGACGAATGCCATCCGCGTCGGCGGCACTGATGGTTTCCTGAATCACGCCGGTGGTACCGAAGGCGGTCTGCCCGCCCACAAAGCCGTTGGGCGGAAAGCGGTCGGGATACCAGGCGCCGGCAGTCTGTGTCGGCGCGGTGACAACGAGACCCGCGGAGTTGACGCCGATTCGCGTATCCACCGTGGAGCCGCCTACGTCCGTGATCTGGACGGAGGCAGAATAGGTGCCCTCGTCGGTGTAGGGGTGGCTGCCGAAGACATGGAAGGCAGTGCCGGGACCGTCTGGCTGCGTAATGCTCGTAGCATTCGTAATGGTGCCGTCGCCCCAATTGATGTTCACGTTGGTCAGCGGGAAATCGCTAAGCGTGGCGCCGGGGTTGGCATCGGTAAAGGTCGCCACTTCGCCGGAAAAGACAGCGCCTTCCACAGCTGTCGTTACCGGCGTCGCCGTGGCCGTCAGTGCGGCATCGGCCACTGTGAACGCCGCGGCGTTCGAGGCCACTCCGGAATTCGGATTCAGCACGGCGACGTTGCAGGAACCTTCCTCGGCGAGGTTGGCGGCGGGGACGGTCGCCGTGAGCCGGCCGTTATTGACCCAGGTGGTCGCCAGCGCTGTTCCATTCCACAGGACCACAGCATTGTTATCGAAGTTCGCGCCGTTGATGGTCAGCGTGAAGGGAGCATCGCCTTCGGTTGCCAGGTTCTGGCTCAGCGTGGTGATAATCGGCGGCGAGTAAATCTGGAGCGTATTCAAGCTCTGCGAGCCGGTATTTCCGCCGGCCACATAAAGGTAGCCATTGATGGCACCGGCCACTGGGACCCACGTGGCAACCTGCATGTTCGGAAGCGTGCTCCAGCTATCATTGGCCGGGTCATATATCTCGACGCCGTTGATCACCGTGCCGCCCGATTGACCGCCGGTTACGTACAGCTTGCCGTTCATTTGAGTGACCGCCGCGCCCTCCAGAGCGATGGGCACGGATGCTCCGATGGTCCAGCTATTGGCCACGGGATCGTAAATACTGACCGTGCCAACGTCGCTGCCCGCATTTCGGTCGTATCCGCCGATGACGTACATCTTCCCGTTGACCACAGCGGCACCGGCCCCTTCGCGGGCCGTGGGGATCGGTGCTCCGGTCGACCAGGTGTTGGTGAGCGTGTTGTAAATTTCCAGGGTAGGAATGTCTACTAAGACGCCAGTGCGCCCGCCGACCACATAGAGGTTATTGCCGATGGCAGCGACGGCCGTTGAGCCCCGGGCAATGCTCGCTGGCGCGAGTGACGCCCAGGTATTCGTCGTGGGATCGTACCTGTCGAATTGATTCGTGCTGCTGTTCGAGTCGGACCCGAGCCAGCCGCCGACCACGTACAGCTTGCCGTTGATGAGATCTCCGCCAGCGTTGCTTCGCGAGATGGGGTCCGGTGCTTCGGCCGTCCACGAGCTGGTCGTCGGGTTGTAGGCTTCCATTGCACCCGTTGACCCTCCGCCGCTTGGGCCTCCACCGACCACGTAAAACTGCCCATTGATGACCTCGCCAACTGCGCCGCTATGTGCGGAAACCATGGGGTTGCCGATGGACCAGGGTGAAGTCGAAACGCTGCTCTCAACCCAAGCGTCGTTGTAAACGGTATTAGGATCAGGCCCTTCGCCGCCAAAGACCGTGATACTGTCGGTCGCAGAATTGTAGATGGGCTGGATGAAGGCCCTTGGCGCCGGCGGGCCGCCAACTGTGTTGACAAGGGTCCACACGTGGGGGACGCTGGAACTGGGATTGCTGGCGTTCGACAACATCCAGGTTTGGTTTTGCAGGCCATTAGCTCCCAATCCCGCAACCACGACGAGGCTGTTATTCTTGGGGTCGAAGACGCCGCTGGAACTATACGAACCAGGAGGCGGGCTTCCCGTCGTACTCAACTGAGTCCAAACCGGGGTGCCGCCCAGGCCGTTGGCGTTTGAAAGAACCCAGACGTCGAATGAGGGCAATACGGGTCCGTTCGTTCCACCAGCCATGATGAAGCTATTGGTGGTCGGGTCATAGGCTCCAATTCCGTGTGATCGCTGTGGTGGCAGCGGTCCGGTTGGGCTGAGCTGCGTCCACGTGGGTGTGCCGGTGCTGCCATCGGCGTTGAAAAGTACCCACACGTCGTTGTTCCCCGCGCCGCCAGGTCCGTCGCCGCCGAAGAGGATCAGCCGGTTATGGGCACTGTCGTAAGCAGTTTCAGCACCGTAGCGGCCGCCGGGAGTCGGACCGGATGACGGCGTGATATTTGTCCATTGCGGCGTGCCGCCAAGACCATCGGCGTTGGTGAGCACCCACAACTCGTTGACGGCCAGCGGGTAACCGCCGAAATTGGTGTCGCCGCTAAACAGGATCATCCGATTGCTGCTGGGGTTATACGCCTCCACGCCGAATGACCGCGTGCTTGGCGAGCTGCCGGAAACAGTCAGCGCATGCCAGTTGGGCGTGCCGCCCTGACCATCGGCATTATCCAGAATCCAAACGGGGTCGTTCACCATCCCATAGCCGCTGGTGATGCCGCCGAAAAGGATCATCTTGTCGTGGGGCTGATCGCCTACCGCCTCGTAAGAGTAGGCCGATGTGGGAGGCCCGCCGGTAGGCAGAAGTTGTGTCCACGTGTTAGCGGAAGGAGCGTCGCGCCGTTCCAGTTCTTCCAACAGCGGGCGAACGTGCTTTCGTTTTCTCGAATTCACAATGGGTGTTCGTTTCGAACCAAGAATGCCTTTTTTTATCCAGGAGAATTTGAATAACATGGCGGGCTCCTCATGCGCGAGCTGTAAAAAACGGGTGGCGCCGGTGTGTTTTTCCGAAAAAAGCCACCATCTTGCCCAAAGCACCAAGCATGCCGGACACAAAAACGGACAAAGTCAAATAAAAAATATGATTTTAAGTCTCTTTCTGGTATGCATTTGCGGCAAAAGACATTTTTTTGGCCGGCGAGAGCGCGGACGCAAGCGGCTGTGCGGCTTTGACCCAATGACGTGCGATTTTCGCTCTAGCCAATCGGCCCAATCAGCTGATACTTCCTCTCCGCAATACAGGCGCCGGCTTGACCTTGCGGCCGGATACAGCGCCGGCGCCCGATTGCCGCGCAGCGCAATTCCGGACATACATTCTGATGTAGATCAGGATATTTCAAGGTCGTGCCCAGGGATTGAAATCAAGAGGCCGAGCTGCGGCTGCTGGGAAATGCAACGAATTGCAGCGCCGTTCTCTTGGCCGGCGTATTTGCTTCCGTTCGGCCCGCTCCGGTCCGAAGACTGCGCGTCGCGGTTAACCCAGATCTTGTTTGCCCTTCAATCTTGGCGGAGCACCCGCCATCCGGCGGCTAACCCACGCTTCCTTTTTCCCCACTGGAAAAAAGCAAAGAAATCTCGCGCGCTTTTTGTGCGTTTCGGCTGTCAACGGCGATGAAGCAGGCAGAGGGTTACGAACACTTGCTTCGAGCGGAACCATCACGCTGCCGCGGCAGCAAAGGAGATAGCCATGAACCGTTATTTCAAAAACTTGTTTTCACCCCGAACTTTGAGCGCCCGGCGAGGCGAGCGGAAAGCGCGCCTCGGCGTCGAGAACCTGGAAGCCAGGGAACTTCTGTCCTTCGGCAGCCTGCTGGGTCTGCAATCCACAATGTTTACGCCGCCCGTTGTTCAACCAGCGCCCGTTTCTACGTCGGCGTTAATGCTGACGCCCAACGAGGTCGGCAGCGTCGTAGATCTGGGCGCGCCGACCTCGCAACCTTCGGCGGAACCGATGCTGACCGCTAATCCGAGTGAAGTGGGCAATATCGTGGATCTGCTGAACACGCCTTCGGACCCTCCGCCCGCGCTAGGCGCCGTGGTCGGGGATTCCCCGGACCAGGTGGTGCGGCCCGGCTCGTTCGCTCCCGCGCTCTCGAGCAACCCCGGGGCTTCGCACACCCTGTACCTGAACTTCGACGGCGACTACCGCGACCGGTGGACGCAGCTGGACGCTAACGGCAACCCGGCGAGTTACAAAAACGTCAAGATGTACCCATTCGAGCGGACCGGTCTTACGCCCCTTACCGACGCTCAGCGCGACCAGATCACCGAGATTTGGGCCCGCGTTGCCGAAGATTACGCGCCGTTCGATGTCAACGTCACCACCGTCGATCCCGGCAACCTCGACAACGGCAAGACCGTCATGGTCGATATTGGCCAAAGCAATGAGTGGTTCGTCGATGAGAACGGGATTCCCAAATCGAACGCGGGTACCAGCTCGATCGGCAGCTTCACCGACAATCAACCAAACGTCGTCTTCGACTTCATTGAAAACATCGGTGTTTTTTACAATGACCCCACTTTCGCGGCCAAGGTCGCCGACAACGCGTCGCACGAAGCGGGCCACAGCTTTGGCCTGCTCCATCATCATGTCTTGAATGCGGACGGGACACTGCAGAATGAGTACGACCCCGGCTCCGGCAACTCGACACCCATCATGGGCGATACCATTAACGAGGACACGCGCCACATCTGGGGCATCGGCATGACGGGCGAGGTGGGCACCGACGCCGCCGGCAATCCATACGATGATCGCCAGATCCAAGTGGATAGTAATGTGCTCGGCGCCGTCCTCGGCTTCCGCGCCGACGACTTCGGCGACGACATCGCTCACGCCACGCCGCTGAACATGGACGGCGGGGTGGGCACCGTCAACGGCATCGTCGGCCTGCGCCAGTTCGATCTATTCGGGCCAGTCAACCGCGACGTCGACGTGTTTTCCTTTGACAACATTATCGCCGGCCAGGTCACCGTCCGCGCCGACGTGCTGGGCTATCACAACAGCTCCAATTTGAACGCCCGGATCGAGCTGTGGTCCGGCGACCGCATGATCGCTTCGGCCGAGCCTTATGACGATCAGGGCAATGCGCAGTTGAGTGTCAACTTGGCCCCCGGCACGTACTACGTCAAGGTCACAGGTGTTGGGGACTTCGACGCCGGCCAGTACAAACTTACGGTGCAAACGCCCTCCATCTTTGGGAGTATCGGCACGCTGAACCGGAATGACTTTCGGTTGGCCGGCCAAAACAATGGCTTCGCCGCCGACACAACCACGGTGACGCAGGACGTACCGATCGCCGCCAGCCTGCCGGCAAGCTATGATTTGGGAAATGTGGCCCCGGTCGCCGCGGATCAAGGAGCAGTAAGCGATTACTCCAGCTACCTGGGCAGTGGGTTGAATATGCCTATTGCCGATTCGCCGGTCACGGTAGACCAGAGCGCCCTCGACCTTTCGGCGGCGGTCAGCGCCGATGGCTTGGGAGATCAACTGCAAGGTCCGGTGGCGGTGGAGCAAGCCCCGGTGGACAATGCGGCCGCGGTCATGCAGCAGGACACAACTCCCAGTTTCCTGGCTGATCCGTATAAGCTCGATGTCCCGAATCCGGTTGAACTCCACGATGCAGGAGATACGGCCGGGAATGGTGGCGTGCCCCCGCAGTCGGGCGGCATCAGCAAGGCGGATCCGGGTTTTACCGCCATCAATGCCAAGTACAACGAGTATTTCGGCCAATTGTGGTTTGGAGACCCCCTGCCAGGCGATGCGGGCCTGGTGCACGAAACCACTGGTTTTGGGCGCGGCATTGAATTCACCAAGGGCGCGATCTACTGGTCGCCTGCGACCGGAGCTCATGTGATTTGGGGAGATACGAGCGGAGACGCACAAGGTGCGGGATGGATTCGCGCGAAATGGATAGCCATGGGTGGCACTGAGTATGGTTATCCCGCGGCCGAGCAATGGAATTCTCCGCTGGGCCCGACTGGAACAGTCGTGCAGGATTTCAGGCGCTCGGACGGCGACTACAACACAATTGTCTGCTGGCAGCTGCCGAACCAGCCCGGCGCTAATTTGGTTACTTATACCAATGAAACCAATGCCGTGTACGGCGACATCCGGGCCAATTGGATAAATTACGGCGGCTTACAATTTGGCCTTCCGCTGGGGGACGAACAGCATTTCCATGACCACATCGGCGGTCCCATATTTGGCAATGATTACGACATTCAGTGGCAAGATTTCCTGAACCCGCAAACCGGCAAAGTGTGGACGATTATGACCGGCAACGGCGGGCCGTTGGTTGACCTGGCAAACAATATACACGGCAGAATCTACGGGGTGCCTTCGCTGGCAGAAGCGTCTTTTGCCGGCAATAGCGACATCAACTTCGCTGCGATGGGCGCGCTCGGTAACGCCAATGCCAGCACGGGTTTCTCGAACGGACAAGCCGACGCAACTGTCCCTGCCTTTGGAGACGCAGCCACCGCGGCGCCCGTTGCGGCAGACCTGGTAACGGGGAGCGATTACCGCAGCTACCTGGCCGGCGAATCGGACGCGCCGAATTTGACAGACTCCAATGTCGGAGACCCGATGACAACGACCAATGCAGACAGTTCGCCGGACCAATCTCAACGAGATGCGTCCCTTTCCCCCGCGGTCGCGGCCGATATTGACGCCAATTTGGCGCTGCTCCAAGGCAATGCTTCTAACAATTTGCCCAGCGATCTGCTGGTGTAAAGAACTGGAACAAAAGCTCGGCGGCCGTTTGTTGCAGTCAACAAACGACCGCCGTGTTTCCCACAATTCCGGTCGTTTTTCCAAAGCCGCCCACCGGCCTTGCCGTTTGGCCCTCTTTCCTCCCTATAATTCATCAAAGTGGGTTGTTCCTCCGCCACCCTAAAAACAAGGAACCCGAACCATGTCCACTATGGCCCCGCCGACCGACGAGATTGTTTCCGAGATACTGGACCTGAAACGGCAGATTGATGCCACCATTCTGGCCCACTATTATCAGGAAAGCGAAATCCAGGAATTGGCCGACATCACCGGCGACAGCTTGAGGCTGGCCCGCGAAGCCACGAAGGTGAAGTCCAGCACCATCGTTTTTTGCGGCGTCCACTTCATGGCCGAGACCGCGAAGATTCTCAACCCCAATAAGCGCGTGCTGTTGCCCGACGTGCTGGCCGGCTGTTCGCTGGCCGACAGCTGTCCGGCCGACAAACTAGCGAAGTATCAGGAGATGCTGCGCATCAACGGGCATACGTTTCAGACCGTCACGTATATCAACAGCACGGCGGCCACGAAGGCATTGTCGGAGTGGATCGTGACCTCGGGGAATGCCGAAGAGATCATTCGCCGGATTCCGGCCGATCAGGAAATCCTGTTTGTGCCGGACCATCATCTGGGCTCGTATTTGCAGGAAGTAACGGGGCGGAAGATGATCCTGTGGAACGGCTCGTGCATGGTCCATGAGATCTTTAGCGTGCAGGATTTGCTGAAGCTCAAGCGGACAATGCCCGAGGCGCACACGATCGCGCACCCGGAATGTCCGGCCAACATTCGTGAGCACAGCGACTTCATCGGCGGCACGGAGGCGATGATCAAGTACGTGGGCAACTTCAAAGAGCCGCAGGATTTCCTGGTGGCCACAGAAGCGAACATGATGTGGCAGCTGCAGCACAAGTTTCCGCAGCACCGCTATCACCCGGTGCCGGGGATCACCTGTGCCTGCAACAAATGCCCGCACATGGCGCGCAATACGCTAGAGAAGCTGCGCGATTGCATGAAAAACGGTGAGCCGGAGATCCAGTGGCAGCCGGAGTTCGACCGGGCACGGGAGGTGCTGCAAAGAAGTTTATTAAACCCGCCGGCCGCGGCAGTGCATCCGGTGGGGGATTAAAGAAATCCGAAATGCGAAATTCGAAATTCGAAACAAATCCAAATGTCAAAATACAAATGACCGAAACCGTTATTTTGGGATATCGCGATCCATTTCTGCGTTTTGAATTTGGTAATTTGGTCATTCTGTATTGTTTCGGATTTCGGATTTCGGATTTCGAGTTTTGGATTTTCAAAGAATTTGTTTCACTCGCATTTAGATTCGGTTATGATCGGCACCGGAACCTTTCGATCCGATCATCCAGAAAGGAGAAACACCATGCGTTTCCGACTTGATCGCGTGCATGTCTGGGCGGGGGAGGTGGAAGACAAGGCAGGTGGCGTGGCCGCCAAGCTGCTGCCACTGGCGCAAGCCGGGGCGAATCTGGGGTTTGTGTTTACGCAGCGGCGGCCGGACAAGCCCGGCGCCGGCATCTTGTACGTCGCCCCGCTTTCCGGTCCCGAGCAGCTCAAGGCGGCCAAGGTCAATGGCCTGCACGAGGTGAACGACCCCGTCATCATGCGTTTCGAAGGCGACAACGAGCAAGGTCTGGCCCACCGACTCACGCAAGCATGGGCACTCGCCGGCATCAGCTTTCAGGGCCTCACGATGGCGGTGATGAACGGAAAATTTGTGGGTTATGCGGCCTTCGACACCATCGGGGATTCGAATAAAGCCGCAACGATTCTGGCGGACTTGGGGACGCATTGATTCAATTCGGCATGTAAAATTCAGAGTGCGGGATCAGGGATCGCGCATTCTGAATTCGTTTGAGGCAATGAAAATGGCGGCGCCTACGATTGCACCCACGAATGCTCGCAAGCGAACGAAAGTTCGCAGTCTCGCCGATGCCATCCACCGACTGGGGGACATTCCTCTGGAACGGATTCGCTTTCAGCCTGCGCCCGGCACCGCCACCAAGGCCGACGTTATCCGGGAAGCAAAGAAGGACGGTTTTTATTGCGAACTGGTCGATGGCATTCTTGTGGAGAAGGCGGTGGGAATTCGTGAATCATTGCTGGCAATGATTATCGGTAGGCTGCTGTTGGATTTTGTCCTGCCCCGGAACCTCGGCATTGTAACCGGCGAGCAAGGATTGCTGCAACTTTTCCCGGGGCTTGTTCGTGGCCCCGACGTCGCTTACATCGCTTGGTCGAGTATTCCAGGCGGAGCCATTCCTGAAGTACCGATTCCCCATCTCGTTCCCGATTTGGCCGTGGAAGTCCTCAGCAAGAGCAACACCAAGCGCGAAATCCAGCGCAAGCTCAACGACTACTTTGACGCCGGCGTGAAGTTGGCTTGGGTTGTGGATCCGCGCCGGCGGACGGTGCGTGTGCACGTGGCGGCCGAGGATTTTGTCGAGTTGAAGAAAACAGAAACACTTGGCGGCGGCAGCGTGTTGCCCGGGTTTTCCTTGCCACTGGCAAAGCTATTCGCCGAACTCGACCGAAAAGCGCCCAAGGGCTAGGCCGCAAGCGGCTATGGCGCGCGGCCATATAATTCCGTCATTTCTGCCAGGCGCCCTATAACGGCGTCAGTCACTGCGCCCTCCGGTACACGCCAGCCCCAGTTGCCGGCGGGCTGGCCCGGCATGTTCATACGCGCTTCACTGCTGAGATTCAGAACATCTTGCAATGGAGCGATCGCCAGGTCCGCCACGCTCGACCACGCTGCCCGGATCAAATCCCAGGCAATGTCGTGGCCGTCGCGAGCCAGGTAGCGACGCACCAAATCGCGTTCTTTCTCCGGAATCGTGGCGAACCAGCCGCGCGTGGTATCGTTGTCGTGCGTGCCGGTATAAACCGCCGTGTTCATCTCGTCGAAGTTATGTGGTAAGTATTTGTTCTGCGGATCGCTAAAGGCGAATTGCAGCACGCGCATGCCGGGCAAATTGAATTGCTTTCGAAGCTCTTCCACGTCCTCTGTAATGAGGCCGAGGTCTTCCGCTATTAGAGGAAGACCGTGAAATTCTGCTTGAAACTTGCGGAACAGGTCGGCGCCGGGCCCGGGCACCCACTTGCCGTTGATAGCCGTCTTCTCCCCGGCCGGAACATGCCACGCCGCGGCAAAACCTCGGAAGTGATCGAGCCGCACGAGATCAACCTGCGCGAAATTTCGCCGCAAGCGGGCAACCCACCAGGCATAATCCTGCTTGCGCACTGCTTCCCAATCGTATACGGGGTTGCCCCAAAGCTGGCCGGTGGAGTTGAAATAATCGGGCGGCACTCCGGCCACGACCTTCGGCCGCCGCTCAGCGTCGAGCAGAAATAACTGTGGATTCATCCAGACATCGACCGAATCGCCGGAAACGAAAATGGGCGCGTCGCCGATGATCTTGATGCCGCATTCACGGGCATAACCACGCACGCCATCCCACTGCCGGTAGAACAGGAATTGTGCAAACTGTTGGCGGCCAATGTCGGTAGCCAATTCCTTGCGTGCGGAGGTCAGCGCGGCCGGATCGTGCAAACGGTACGCCTTTTGCCATTGATCGAGCGATTTGCCGCTTTGCGCCTTCTTCAGCGCCATGAAGAAGGCAAAGTCGAATAGCCAGCCGCCTTCGTGCTGATTGAATTGCTCGAACGGCCCGCGCAGCATCGGCGCGGCGCCACCCTGGAAATTCGCCCAGGCGCGGTCGAGCAGCGCGTTTTTGAAGGCGAGGGCCGCCGGGTAGTCCACCCGCCCAGGCGTAAACTGTGGCCCGGCAAGTTCGGACTCCTTCAGCAGACCATCGCGCACCAGGAATTCGGGGCTCACCAGGTTGGGATTGCCGGCAAATGCGGAATAACACTGATATGGCGAATCGCCGTACGCGGTGGGACCGAGCGGCAGGATTTGCCACCAGCTCTGCTTCGCCTGCACCAGCGTATCAATCCAGGCATACGCGGCCGGGCCCAGATCGCCGATGCCGAAGCGGCCAGGAAACGAGGTCGGGTGTAACAACAAGCCTGCGGTGCGCGTCGGTCGAAGTTTCTTCTGAGGCTCGGACATTAACTCTCCAGGGTGCTGCGCCGCCAGCGGCTTCTGCATGCGAATATCATCAGTCCCACCAGTGTCGCTTCTGTCAACCAGCACGCCGGCCAGAACCAGCGGCGGGCGCGGGGCCGGTATTCCAAATCCACGCGATGCTTGCCGGCCGATGCGGGGATCGCCATGCACATGACGTTGGCCCGCGACGGATTCACCGGCTTGCCGTCCACGCTTACTTTCCAGCGCGGATCGTACAGCAGCCGCAAAAAGACCCAACCGCCGATCGGGCAATCCACGTCGATGCTAAAATCGTTGTAACGCCAACGCGTGAAATGGAAAGGAACAGCGCTAAAGTTGGCGCCGTGCACCGTCTGAATGCTGCCCGTTTTTCGGTCGTGGATGAGCAAGCGTTCGAATAACTTGTTGCCGGGCACCGTGCCGGCCACTGCCTCGGTGGGCCCATCCCCCATGAAGCGCACATCCGGCATCGGTGTCTGGATCGCCTCCATGCCGTTCGTTATGCCGCTCACCTGCTGCACATAGGTCGGAATCATGAAGTGGTTGTTGGGCCAGATTTGCGTCTCGAGCGGCAACCTTTGCTCCATTCCGCCGGAGAATCCTTTGGCCGGATCGCCTGGCCGCCAGTTTCGGCGCAGGTCGGCCTGCACCTTCTCAGGAAGCGGATACGGAATTTGCACGCGTGTTTGCCGAGTGAACTCGTGATGGGCATTGCTCACCTCCCAAAAGTAACGTGTCAGGTCGGAAAAGGCAATGAGCACGAACAGGCACGCGAAGATGGGCCGCATTCCGGACCGGCGGACCAGCTGTTCGACCAGCAGCGCACAAAGGAAAAAGAGCCCCGCGAAACGGCTCAGCCGTTCGAATCCCGGATTATGCGCGGAATACTGGTCTGCCCCAATTCCCAGGGCCAGAAGTACCACGAACGCAAGCGCGAGAAGCCCGAGCGCGACTCCATGCACTAGGCCACGGGAACATGCCGGCTGCATGCCCAATACTTTTTCCAGCGCTGCCCCGCCGAGCAATATCCAGACCAACAAGAAATAGTGCGGATAGAAGTAAAAGAAATGTCGCACCCGATCCATCCCAGGCGTCCATTTCCAAAATTGCAAGGGCCACGGCGAAGCCATGCAAATGCAGAACAGGCAAATGGCCGCGATAAACAGCCAGCGTTCTTTCCGGCGCCAGCGGTAAAAGGGGACGAGCACCAGCAATGGCAGAAAGCTCACGCCAATGTAGCGAGCATATGGAATGGGACTCAAAATCTGGCCGGCAGGTCCCGTGTGCTCGGCCTTGGGATTGAACGGCTCGATGGTGTAGGCGCGGGTGTTAAACCAGCCGGTGATCTCCAATTCGGCATGCATCGCGTCGACGGTGTACGTTCGCCCGGGGCGCAGGTTCCGGTCCTTTTGTTCATGAACCATACTCGCCACCATCCACAACCACAAACCACCAAGGGCTACGACCGGCAATCCGCACCGGAGCGCGCGCGGCCACGATTGACGCACGGCGGCATAGAGGCGGACCGCCGCCCGCCGCGTTTGCTCCCGATATACCGCTGCGTATCCGCCGGCCATGAGAAGGAGGAACCAGGAACTGTAAATGGTCCAATAGTTGATGGCCGACACCTGAACTAGAATCGCCGCCAACAAGATCGCAGTACGCGCCATCGTCGGCCGTTGCAGGACTCCTAAGAAAGCCCACAGAAGGAAGAATAGCGTGCCACTCTCCTGGAAATAGAAGAAGGCCGACAGCCACAAGCCCACGGTTGAGAACGCGAAGGCTGCCGAAACGAGGATCACGGCGAGCCGGCGGCGATAAATCCGCGTCAGAAACAAACTAAAAAAGAAAAACGACCAAAACGGCGACCAGACGTATGTAAAAGCAAGATACTGCTCGTATTCCGGGTAGGTAATTCCCAACCACGAGAGCACTTTCGTGCCTTGCAGCCAGACGACAAACAGAATGTGGCTGCTGGTCGGCGCCACGGGCGACAGGAACGATTGATAATACTGCGCATAGCCGAGCCCGTGCTCCGATACGGGATTCCACCAGGCGATGTCGCCGCTCGTGCGGTACGAATTCAGGTTGGTAGCAAAAAAGGGCAAGCCTTCCACCATGTCATGATTGGGAACATAGCGCAGATTGAAGAACATGCGGCCATCGAACGCCACGATGCGCGTGACAACAAAAAAGGCGGCCAGCACGGCGCAGAAGGCGAGATCCGATCGTCGTATTCGTCGCCAGGCGGTTAAGAGCCGGGTACGACGCGAACGGGCTTGGGCGGCATCCATGCCGTCTCCTTCGTTTCAGTCCAAGGTGAGGCTACGCCCGCACGGCACAGGCTTTTCGAGTTCGCCATGCCAGAATCAGCAGCAGCGCGAGCGCCGCCGCCGTTGCCCAGCACAGCGGCCAAAACCATGTGCGTGCCCGTGGCCGATACTCCAGTTCCACGTGATGGGTTCCCGCTGCGGCCGGGAACGCCAGGCACAGCCAGTTGGCCCGTGATGGGTTCACCGGTTGGCCGTCCACGCGCACGTGCCAGCGCGGATCGTAAAGCAGACGCAGGAATATCCAGCCGTTCGACGGACAACTTACGTCGAGCCGAAAATCGTTGTACCCCCAGCGCGTGAAATGAAACGGTGTGTCCGCGATACGTTCGCCCCGGATGGTTTGCACGGTGCCGGTCCCCCGGTCATGAATCAGCAACTGGGCGAACAGATTCTCGCCGGTCACTTCGCCGGTGAACTCTTCCATTGTGCCGTTCGCAACGAAACCCAAGTCGCTCATCGGCGCGCTGAGCGAAGCCCGGCCATCGGGCATATCCCAGACTTCCTGAAGGTGAAAGGGCCGGAGGAAAACGTTGTCCGGCCACAAGTCCATCTGGAGCGGCAACGAGCGCTGCACGCCGCCCGTGAGGCCCTGCCTCGGATCGCCCGGCGGCCAACTTTGCTCCAGAGCGGCCTGGGTGGTTTCCGGCAGCGGGTATGGGATTTTGGGAAATATGCCGGTGGTGAAGCGATGATCGGCGTTATTGACTTCCTGGAAGTACCGCGTGAGGTCTGAAAAGGCCACCAGCAGGAACAGGCCGGCCAGCAGCGCGCGCCGCTGCGGCCGGCGCACCATTTCATGCAAAAGAAGCGCGCTCAGGAAGAATAGTCCGCCAAAGCGCGTCAAACCCTCGAACCCCGGGTTATGGGTTGGAAAATGGTCCGACATGAACCCGACGCCGAGCAGAACGAGCACTGCCAGACCCAGCGCAGCGATCAGCACCCCGTGCAACCACCGCTGCAACCCCATCGGCAGCGGGTGCACAACCTTCTCGAAAGCAGCCGTGCCCAGCAGGATCAGCAACAGCATGAGGTAATGCGGGTAGAGGTAAAAGAAATGCCAAACGTGGTCCATTCCCGGCGTCCATTTCCACGCCTGCAAGAACCACGGCGACGCGAGGCAGATGCAAAAGACGCCGACGGCAGCGCTAAGGAGCCAATATTCCTTTCGCCGCCAGCGGTAGAACGGTACAAGCAGGAGCAGCGGTAAGAACGCCACGCCGATGTAGCGCGCACTATGCATCGCATTCAGAACTTCGTAGGAAGCCGTCGCCCGCTCCAACTTCGGGTTGAACGGTTCCACCGTGTACCAGCGCGTGTCTTCCAAGCGGAGGAGAAGTTCTTCAATACTGTAATGCCGCCCTGGCCGAAGATAGAGTTCCTTTTGCTCATGAACAACCGTGCTAATCAGGTACAGCCAGGCGCCGGCCAGGCAGGCGAATCCCACTCCCATACCGGCAATCAGCCTGCGATGCCGGCGACTGAATTCGGCAAACCGCCTCCAGGCGCGCTCTAGCTGGTTGCGATGGATCCAGCCATGGCTGCCAACCACCAGCAGCAGAAACCAGGAATTGTAAATCGTCCAGTAATTGATCGACGAAATCTGCGTCAGGATTGCGGCGAGCAGCACCATTGCGCGCGAAAGAGTGGGCCGCTGCACGACGCCGAGCCACGCGGCCAGCAGGAAAAACAGCGTGCCCGTTTCCTGAAAATAAAGGAAGGCCGAGAACCATAGCCCCACGGTGGAAAAAGCAAACGCCGTGGCCGCGAGCAGGATGGCCCAACGGCTGCGGAACAGCCGGCACAGGAACAAGTTGAAAGAAAAGAACGCCGCGAAGGGCGACAGAATGTAGGTGAAGATCAAGTACTGGTAATACTCGGGAATCGTAATGCCGACCCACGACAGCACCTTGATTCCTTGCATCCAGAGCACAAAGAGCACTTGGCTGCTGGTCGGAGCGACGGGCGAGAGGAACGATTGATAGTACTGTGCATAACCGAGCCCGTGGTTCGAGACGGGGTTCCACCAGGCAATGTCGCCGGTGGTGCGGTAGGCATGCACATTAGTGGCAAAAAACGGCAAGCCGGCCACCATGTCGTGATTGGGAATGTAGCGAAGACCGAAGAACATCCGGCCGTCGAAGGCGACGACGCGCGTGAGCACCAGAAATGTGGCCAACAGTGTGCAGAAGAGGATCTCG
>Ga0070732_10000584_pt1 | contig 22255 bp, 15 predicted proteins | sample Coa_R1_5_FD_66449 | JGI IMG/M metagenome (GOLD analysis project Ga0070732, IMG submission 66449) | Surface soil microbial communities from Centralia Pennsylvania, which are recovering from an underground coalmine fire - Coalmine... | ecosystem: Environmental > Terrestrial > Soil > Unclassified ... | reverse complement strand
CAACGAGAAGATGAAGGCGATTCAGCGCGAGCTGGGCCGCAAGGACGAAAAGGGCAACGAAGTCGACGACCTGAAGAAGAAGATCGAAGCGGCTCGCATGCCCAAGGACGTCGAAAAGAAGGCGATCGAGGAGTTGAAGCGTCTCGAGGCGATGCCGCCGATGTCGGCCGAAGCGACCGTGTCGCGGAACTACCTCGACTGGCTGATCGCCGTGCCCTGGCACAAGAAGAGCAAGGAGAGCCGGGACCTCAAACGCGCCGAGACGATCCTGCACGAGGATCACTACGGACTCGACAAGATCAAGGAACGCATCCTCGAGTTCCTGGCCGTGCGGGCTCTCGTGAAGAAGCCGAAGGCGACGATCCTCACGTTCGCGGGCCCTCCAGGCGTCGGCAAGACCTCCCTCGCGAAGTCGATCGCGCGCGCGATGAACCGCAAGTTTGTGCGGCTGTCGCTCGGCGGCGTCCGGGACGAGGCCGAGATCCGCGGCCATCGCCGCACGTACATCGGGGCCTTTCCCGGCCAGGTCATCCAGATGATGAAGAAGGCCGGGACGATGAACCCGGTCTTCCTGCTCGACGAAGTCGAGAAGATGTCGATGGACTTCCGCGGCGACCCGTCGGCGGCCCTCCTCGAGGTCCTCGACCCCGAGCAGAATCACACCTTCCTCGACCACTACCTCGACGTCGAGTACGACCTGTCGCACGTGATGTTCATCTGCACGGCCAACGTCTTGCACACGATTCCGCAGGCTCTACGCGACCGCATGGAAGTCCTCCAGCTCGCCGGCTACACCGAGCAGGAGAAGACCGAGATCGCCAAGCGGTTCCTTGCCCGGAAGGCGATCGAGGGCGCAGGCCTGACGACCGAGAATCTGACGTTCGCCGACGAGGCGTTCGTGACGATCATCCAGCGCTACACGCGCGAGGCGGGCGTCCGCAACCTCGAACGCGAGATCTCCTCGATCTGCCGCAAGATCGCGCGAAAGGTCGTCGCCGAGGGCAAGAGCTTCCGTGAAGAGATCACGGCCGCGAAGGTCACGGAGTACCTCGGCGTGCCGCGCTTCCGGCCGTCGATGGCCGAGGAGACCAACGAAATCGGCATCGCGACCGGGTTGGCGTGGACGGAAGTCGGGGGCGAGCTGCTCATGACGGAAGCCACCCTGATGCCCGGCCGCGGCAAGCTCACGCTCACGGGCAAGCTCGGCGACGTGATGCAGGAATCCGCGCAGGCGGCGATGAGCTGGGTCCGCTCGAGGTCAGAGGACTTCGGCATCCCGCGCGACTTCAATCGACGGACCGACGTCCACGTCCACTTGCCGGAAGGCGCCATTCCGAAGGACGGCCCCTCGGCGGGCATCACCCTGGCGACGGCGCTCGTCTCCGCGCTCGCCCGGGTCCCCACGCGTCGGGACGTCGCGATGACCGGTGAAATCACCCTGCGCGGCAAGGTGCTACCGATCGGCGGCCTGAAGGAAAAGATCCTCGCGGCGCACCGCGCCGGCGTGACGACGATCATCCTGCCGAAGGACAACGAGAAGGACCTCGCGGACATCCCCAAGAACGTCCTCGACGTCATGAACCTGCACCTCGTCAGCACGATGGACGAAGTGCTGAAACTGTCTCTCGCGGGCCCTCTGCCCTCCGCCCCGCCTCCAGCGCCGGCGACCGAAGTCGACCTGGACCTGGGGACGATGCACTGAGGACGTCCTAAGGGGGTTCAGGCCCGGCTTACGTCAGGGGGGCCAGACCCCTCACTTTAGTTTCAGCGCGACGAGCTCGGCGTTCGTCCCGCCGCCGGTGGCGATCACCAGGAACTGGTGGCCGGCGGAGGTGCGATATGTCATTGGCGTGGCCGAAGGCGGACGAGGGACCTGAAGGCGCCAGAGCTCCTTCCCGGTCTGGGCGTCGAGGGCGTGCAGCGAACTGTCGTCGCTCGTGCCGCCGAGGACGAGCCCACTCTTCGTGACGATGACACCCCACGCGCCGGCCGATCCGAGCGCCTCAGGCAACCTGGCACCCGCGAGCGCCGGATGACTCCTCAGTGATGGCATGTCGCCAAACGGCGTGCGCCAGACGACGTCGCCAGTGTTGAGGTCGATGGCGACGACCTCGCCGTACGGCGGCTTCACGAGGGGCAGGCCGCGCGCGCCGCCCCGACCTGCGCGACCATTCGCGGCGGCTGCGGCCCCCGGGGCGGGCAGCGCGGCTGCCGTTGCCGCTCCCGATGCCGGCGGCGCGATCGATGAGGATGGTGGCACAAACGTCGCGTTCCCCTGTGCGCCGGCAAACTCCGCATCACTCTCGCCCGGCCGGTTGTTGGCTTGCGGACCCGGCACGATTCGCAGGACGGCCGGCGAGTTGCTGATCTTGACGTACAACCGTCCGGTCGCCGGATCGAACGCGGACCCACCCCAGTTCGCGCCGCCGATGACACCCGGGCGGGTGAACGTGCCTTGCACGGACGGCGGTGTGTAGAGGGGCCCCAGCCGGTATTTCTGCAACTCGGCCTGGGCGTCGGCCTTCAGCGCCGGCGTCAGGTCGAACGCGTCGTCCATCGTCATGCCTTGTGGCGCGAACGCGGCGGGTCGCGTCGGCACGGGCTGCGTCGGCCAGGCGTGCTCGCCTGGGACGTCACTCGGCGGCACCGGCCTTTCTTCGATTGGCCACACCGGGCTGCCGGTCACGCGATCGAAGACGAAGGCGAAGCCCTGCTTGGTGAGCTGTACGACGCCGTCGATCGATCGCCCGGCGACCTTCATCGAGACGACGCTCGGCGCAGCAGGCGGGTCGTAGTCCCACAGACCATGGTGGACGATTTGGAAGTACCACTTCACGACGCCGGTCGCCGCGTCGAGGCACACCAGAGACTCGCCATACAGGTTTGCGCCTGGGCGCCGCCCCCCGAAGTGATCGTTGCTTGGTGTGCTGACCGGCAGATACAGGAGGCCGCGACGTTCGTCGAGGCTCATCGGTGCCCACACGTTCGTGTGCCCAGTGACCTTCCATGACTCGTCGCCCCATGTGTCGACGCCGGCCTCGCCCGCCCAGGGCACGGTATGGAAGCTCCAGACCTGCCGGCCAGTCCGCGCATCGAAGGCCCGAACATCGCCCGGCGGGTCCTGGCGGTACGTCAGGCGGTCGCCGACGCCGTTGCCAAGAATGACGAGGTCCTTGTAGACGATCGGCGGCGACGTGTTCGTGTAGCGCGCCGGGTCGACGGGCCACCGCAGCCCCTGCGTCAGATCGACGACGCCGTGTGCGCCAAACGCCGCGACCGGCGTGCCGGTCGCGGCGTCGAGACACACGAGCTTCGCGCGGCTGTTCAAGAAGATGCGGAGTCTCGGGCCGTCGCGCCAGGCCGCCACGCCGCGGTGCACGAGGCCCGTGCCGTTCGGCGGCTGACCGGCCGCATAGGCTTGCGGGTCATAGGTCCACTTTTCGGCGCCGGTCTCGGCATCGAGCGCCGCGACGCGGTTGTACGGCGTGCTCACGTACAACACGTCGTCGATCATCAGCGGGGTGTTTTCGAACGACCCTGGACGCGTGCCAGCCGGCGCCTCGATCCGCTCGTCGCCCGTCTTCCACTCCCATGCGACGGCGAGACGGTCGATGTTGGATCGATTGATGTCGGTCAGCGGCGAGTAGTGCGTTGCCGCCGCGTCGGCGGCGTACACGGGCCAGTTCTGCGGCGTCTCGGCGGGAGGCCGAAAGGCCACGCCGCCGGTCACGACGGCGAGCGCGAACCCGACGCGGGCCAGGGCACTCATGCGCATGACGGGGACGAAGATCATAGCAAGAGCAGCCTGGAACGTCTGAAAAGGCTTGAAGGCTGGGAGGCTGGGAGGCTGGGAGCCTGGGAGCCTGGAAGGCTGGCGGGGGCGAGCGGTGCGGAGAACTACCAACGCAGGGGACTACCCGGCCGCCGCGACGTGTGTCAGCCACGAGGCGCGCGCAGGCGTCCGGCCGTGCACGGCGTCGGCGTAGGCAGCCTGCAGCCGTTTGGTGATCGGGCCTGTCACGCCGGCGCCGATCACGCGGCCGTCGATCTCGGCGACGCCCAGGACTTCGGCGGCCGTGCCGCACACGAGGACCTCGTCGGCGACGTAGAGGTGATCACGGCTCACGCGCGTCTCGATAGCCTCCAGGCCGAGGTCCTCTGCCAGCGCCAGCATGGTCGCGCGCGTGATGCCTTCGAGGATGGCCTCGGTCGACGGCGTGATGAGGCAGTCCTTCCGCACGAGGAACAGATTGGCGCCCGTGCATTCGGTGACATAGCCATTCGGGTCGAGCATGATGGCTTCGTCGAACCCGTGCCGTTGCGCGTCGGTCTTCGCGAGGACCGAGTTCACGTAGTTCCCGCTGATCTTCGCCTTGGTCATCATCGCCGAGGGATGATGCCGGAGGAAGCTCGACACCGTGGCGCGCAACCCGCGAGCCGAGGCCTCCTGCCCGAGATACACCGACTGCTGCCACACGGCGATGCCGATGTGCGGCTGTCCCGTATCGAGCGTTAGGTTCCAACCGCCGTCGGCGAGGTACACGAACGGCCGGATGTAGCACTCATCGAATCCGTTGGCGCGCACGGTCTCGACGACCGCGGCGATGAGGTCATCGGTCGAATACGGCAACCGAGCGAACCCAAGAATGTGACACGAGCCGTGAAGGCGCTCGAGGTGCTCTCGCAGGCGGAAGACGGCCGGGCCGCGGGGGGTCTTGTACGCCCGAATCCCTTCGAAGACGCCCACACCATAGTGAAACCCCGCCGTCAGAAAGGGCACTTTCGCGTCGGCCGTCGGCACCATGGTGCCGTTCATCCAGATGTAGCGACTATTCATGGCGCGTCATCATAACGCGCGCGGACGAGCGGGCGCGGCGATCCGGCGGCGGGCCGGCGCACCACCGATTAGAATTCGGTCATGCGACTTCGCGCCTTCGGTCGTCTCGGCTGGCCCGTCTCCGAGGTGGGCTACGGCCTCTGGGGCATGGGCGGCTGGACGGGATCGGACGACGACGAGTCGATGGCGGCGATCGACCGGGCCATCACGCTCGGGTGCACGTTCTTCGACACGGCGCTCGCCTACGGCAACGGCAAGAGCGAGCGGCTCCTCGGGCGCGTGCTCGCCGGGCATCGCGACGCCACGCTCTTCGTCGCGACCAAGGTTCCTCCGAAGAACATGAAGTGGCCTGCCCTCGCGAGCTACGCCGCGAGCGACGTATTCCCTGCCGACCACCTCCGGCGATCGACGGAAACCAGTCTGACGAATCTCGGGCTGACATCCGTCGATCTCCAGCAGGCGCACGTGTGGTCCGACGCCTGGGCGGACGACGACGGCTGGCAGCGCGCGGTGGACGACCTCAAACGACAAGGCCTCATTCGCGGCTTCGGCATCAGCGTCAACCGCTGGGAGCCGGCCAACGTCCTCGCGGCTCTCCGCACGGGCCTCGTCGACAGCGTCCAAGTCGTCTACAACATCTTCGATCAGAACCCGGAGGACGAACTCTTTCCGATCTGCCGCGAGCTGGGCGTCGCGGTCATCGCGCGTGTGCCGTTCGATGAAGGCAGCCTGACCGGCGCAATGCGTCGCGGCATGACCTGGCCGGAGGGCGACTGGCGCAACCTGTACTTCACGCCCGAGAAGCTCGACGCGACACTCGCGCGCGTGGAGGCCCTCCGGGCTGAGGTGCCTCCGGGTATGACCCTGCCCGAGATGGCCCTGCGGTTCATCCTCGGAAACCCAGACGTCTCGACCGTCATCCCAGGTATGCGGCGTCCGGCGCACGTCGAGGCCAACCTCGCCGTTTCAGACGACCATCGGCTGGCTGGCGCGACGATGGCGGCGCTCCGGCGACATCGATGGACGCGGACGTATGTCGTTATGTAACTGCTACTTACGGCAGGGACGACGTCGGCGGCGGATCCGCATCTGGTATACTGATTTCTTCACTGACGCACGAAGGAGCCAACCGTGAAGCCCGGGATTCACCCCAAGTATCAGGACGTCGAAGCGCGCTGCGCCTGCGGCAACACGTTCAAGACGCGCTCCACGCGGTCGGAGCTGCATCTCGAGATCTGCAGCAACTGCCACCCGTTCTTCACCGGTCGCCAGAAGCTCATCGACACCGAAGGCCGGATCGAGCGCTTCACCAAGCGGTTCGGCACGCAGACCCTCGACGTGCGGAAGAAGGCGGACGCGGCGAACAAGGCGGCCAAGGCGACGAAGTCTCCGCGGAAAGCTTCCCGGAAAGCGGGCGCGTCGGCGTAGAGGTCGAGGTCTATTCGTCCAGCAACGGGGCGGCCGCGAGGCCGCCCTTGTCGTTTGCACGAGCGATCTTGCGATCGAGGCGGGCGATCCGGTGGGCGACCTCGTCGCGACGCCGCGCCGGCCCAGACGCGACGGCGGCCTGCAGGGATTCCGCGTACCGCCGGGCGGCGGCCGGATCCTTCGCACGGTGCTCGAGATAGATCGCCAAGGCCTCGGCGGCGCGGCGTTCGTGTCGCGCGAGGTCCCTCCTGGCCGCCGCCCCGTCGTCGAGCATCCACTGCCACGTCCTGGCGGCGTCGTCGATCCGGCCCGAGCGACGCTGAGACTCGGCCAGGTATGCGCGCGCAGACCCGCGAATCGCGGGGTCCTCGTCTGAGGCCGCGAGCACAAACGCCTGCTCGGCGCGGACCGGGTCGCCGGCTCGGTCGTAGCATCGGCCCAGGCCAATCAGCTCGATGGACTCACGACACGCGTCGGGGCCCGCTTCGGCGAGCGATAGCGCATGGGCGGTCAGCACCGCCAGCGAGACCAGGTCGTGACGATTGTGCTCGAGCACGCCGTCGATGACACCCGCGTCGCCGGTCCGCAGGAAATGAAAGTAGCGCGCCGGAATTTCGAAGCCAGGAACATCGCTCTCCCGATGAAACTGGAGCACGGATCGCTCGAGCGCGGCGAGCGAGCAACTGGCGCCCTCGACCCGCGCGCCCGCTCCCACGGACGAAGGCCGAAACCCCCAGAGCCGCCGCGCGACGGGCAACATGTCGAAGTGCGGCAGGTCATCGGTAGGGGGCGCCCGCCGGTGGAAGGCCCAGCGCATCTCCATCGTGGGCACGTCGAACGTTCGGCCGTTGAACGTGACCAGCACCGACGCGGCGTCGAACACCTCCTCGAGCAAGTCGAGGAGGGCGCGCTCGCCCGACGGCCCGGTCAACAAGAACTGTCGAACCGTGAACCCCTCGTCGCCGAACCATCCGCATCCCGCGAGAAAGGCGATCGTGCCTGCGCCGCCGGTCAGCCCTGTCGTCTCGATGTCGAAGAAGACGAGCCTCGAGGCCCAATCGGGCACGGCGGCGATCCGCCGGTCGAACAGGCCAACCGGCGCCGCCTGCCCTATCGCACACTCATGAATTCGGCGTCGGCCGTGGGACCGCCACGGATCCCAAGTGCGGTCGATCACCAGGCACGCGCTCGGCGACCCGGCCAGGGTGCCACGCCCATCGTGCGACGACTCGTGCCACGTGCCGCCGAGCAACTCGGCCAGGACCGGCGAGCGCGAGGCGACCGCGGCCGCGTCATTGTTCCGCGGGCCCCCCGGGTCGCCCAGGTGCTCCGCGCCCGGTAGGTCGGCCAACACCGACCTATGCGATCGCGCGCGTTCGGTCTGGACGATCGCTCGCAGCCTGGAAGCGAGATCGCGCACGGCGGCTACGCTCGTCCGCCGTTGGACGCCAGGCGGGCCAAGAGCTCGGAGGCGACGGCCTTGGCGCGCGGCCCCGTCGCACCCTCCGGTCCCACGCAGGACGGGCAGCCGGACTGGCACGGACAGCCGTCAATCAACTCTCGCGTGCGATCGACGAGCTCACGGTGCATGGTGAAGAGCGGCTCGCTGAAACCGATGCCGCCGGGGTAGTTGTCGTAGAGGTAGATGGTCGGCTCGACAGCCAAGTCCTGGACGCCTGACGACCCACTTGCCGCGGCCGACCGATCGAGGCCGCCCAGGCGCCCCGCGCCAGCAAGGCTGACGCCGTCCACCGACAGCCCGATGTCATGCCCGTCGCACATCAGGAGCAACGGCGCGACGTTGCGCATCGCGAACGCCAAGCCGACGACGCCGTCACGCCGGTCCGCGGCGCCAAACGGCAACTCGGCCATCGTCCCGGGCGGAATGGCCATCCAGTAGGACGTGGTGTGCATCTGCTGCTCGGGCAGATCCAGCTCGCCGGAACCGACGTTCTCGTTCGTGTAGAACTTGATCTTCTTGAACCCGACGACGCGCGACGCCACGTGGACCTCGCCGTGATGGGCAATCGAAGCGGCGAGGCTCGAAGGCTGCGAGGCTGGAAGGCCGGGAGGCTCGGCGGCTTCAGGGCCTGAAGGCTGGGAGCCTGGAAGGCTGGGAGCTGGAGCCAGACACTCTTCCAGAATCGTCACCTTGCTGTAGGTGATCGCCGTCGTGTAGTAGTCGCACTCGACGCGGCGGACGAACGCCTTCCGGCCGTGGAAGTCGAAGCGGTCCACCTGATAGAGCTCGCCCTCGACGAGGTAGATCGCCTTCTCGTGCAGGGTCGATGGACCGCTCGTGAAATCGGTCTCGCCGATCACGCGCTCGGCCCTGCTTTCGGTGTCTCCGGTCACGTCGACGACGACGAAGTTGTCGGATGTCACTGACCTCAGGCTCACGGCATCAGCCGGGTAGGTGTCCTGCGTCCACTGCCACTCTCCGTCGGTCAGCTGCACGAAGCCGTCCTCGGCCAGGATCTTCAGGATTTCCTGCACGTCGATCGCGCCGAACGCCTCGTCCATGCGGAACGGCAGCTCGAACGCCGCGCACTTCACGTGGTCGAGCAGGATGTGGAGGTTGTCCGGGTTGACCAGCGCGTGTTCGGGAGACGAGCCAAAAAAATACTCGGGATGGCGGACGACGAACTGGTCGATCGGCGCGCTCGAGGCGACGAAGACGGCGGCGGACCGTCCGGAGCGGCGGCCCGCCCGTCCGGCGCGCTGCCATGTGGCCGCGATGGTTCCGGGATAGCCGCCCATCACCGACACGTCGAGCGCCCCGATGTCGATGCCCAGTTCGAGCGCATTCGTCGAGACGACGCACCGGACGTCCCCGCTTCTCAGGCCGCGCTCAATCTCCCGGCGTCGCCCCGGCAAGTACCCTCCGCGATAGCCGCGCACGAGGTCGGCGGCGCCGGGCGGCCCGGCGCACGCGTCCTTCAGGTACGTCGTCAGGATCTCGGTCGCGAGGCGACTCTGCGCGAACACGATGAGCTGCAGGCCACGCCTGAGGAACTCCAGGGCCACGCGGCGCGTCTCGGCCAAATACGAGCGCCTGATGCCGAGTTCGGCATTCACGACCGGCGGATTCACGAAGAGAAAGAACTTCTCGCCGCGCGGCGCGCCGCTCTTCTCCACCAGCTCGAACGACTCGCCGACCAGGCGCTCCGCCAGGCTCCTCGGATTGGCGATCGTGGCGGACGAACAGATGAACGTCGGATTCGACCCGTAGTGGCGGCACACGCGCCGCAGGCGCCGAAGGATGTTCGCGAGGTGGCTTCCGAACACGCCGCGATACGCGTGCAGCTCGTCGATGACGACGAACCGGAGGTTCTCGAAGAGCTTCGCCCAGCGCGGATGATGCGGGAGGATGCCCGAGTGCAACATGTCGGGATTGCTCAGGACGACATGCGCACGGCCGCGAATCGCCCGGCGCGCGTCCTGCGGTGTGTCGCCGTCATAGGTGAACACGCCGATGGCGTCCGACTGATCGGGCGGCGAGCGGTCGGGATCGGGCTCGGGCTCGGCGAGTCCGAGCCCCTGCACGAGCTGGTGCAGTTCCGCCAGCTGATCCTGCGCAAGGGCTTTCGTCGGAAAGAGATAGAGCGCGCGCGTCGACGGGTCCGCGAGAATCGAGCTCACGACCGGTGCGTTGTAGCACAGCGTCTTGCCCGACGCGGTCGGGGTGACTACGACTGTGTGCCGGCCGGCGAGCGCATGGACGATCGCCTCCGCCTGATGCGTGTAGAGCTCGGTGATGCCACGCGCGCGAAGCGCGGCGACGAGCCGACGATCGATCCCTTCCGGCATCGCCGCATACTCGGCCGCAACGGCCGGCAGCCGGCGGACCGCCGTCACGTGCGGGTCGTCCTCGTCATCGTTCTCGGGCCTGGGGGCTACGCGAGCCCGAATCGCCTCAATCGTGTCGCTGGCGCTCGCCAGCGTCCGCCCGTCGGCGGCGACCATCCGAGACAACGCGGCCTCGAGGGACGCGTCCTTGTCAATCGGGCTCACCAGGATCGGCAGCATGGACGGCGATGACATGGCGAAACTGAGCGATGGTACCAGCGCGCTCGAGGGCGATCAAGGGGCGAAAGGGCTCTCAGCGGCGCCGCGTGTTCGCGTACATCGCCACGATGCCGCTCAACCCGACGAGGCCAATGAGATTCGGGAAGACCTGCAGTGCGTTCATAAGGTCGCCCCAGGCCCACACCACGTCCGGCTTGAGGGACGCGCCGATCGGAATGAGCAGGCAGTACACCCACCGATACGGCAGCGTCACGCGGCGACCGAGGATGTATTCAAGGAACTGCTCGCCGTAGTACGCCCACCCGATGAGCGTGGTGTAGCCGAAGAGAAAGGCGCACAAGGCGACGATCCAGCCGCCGAACGTCGGCATGGCCGCATTGAAGGCACCGGCGACGGCGGCCGTGCTCGTCACGAAGTCCAACCCGGCGTGCTTCGCGACAATCGACTGCTCCGCCACGCCGCTCACGAGCAACGTCAGACCGGTCATCGTGGCCGTGACGAACGAGATGATGAACACCTCCATCACGGCCTGCAGGCCCTGCTGAGACGGGTCGTCCGACCGGGCGGTGCCGTAGGCCACCGCCGCCGTGCCGTAGCCAGCCTCGTTGGCATAGACGCCGCGGGCGACGCCGTACCGCATCGCGATGAACACGCCGAAGCCCATCGCCGACCGCGTCGTCAGCGCCTCGTGGACAACCATCGACAGCACGTGCGGCAGCCGGCCCGCGAAGGTGATGATGACGACGAGCCCGCCGATGACATACAGCGTGACCTTGAGCGGCGCCAGCGTCTCGGCGGCGCGGCCGATTGACTTGATGCCGCCGATGATGACCGCCCACGTCAGGACCGCCACGACCACACCCACGATCCATTGCGGAATGCCGAAGACCGTGTATACCGCCACCGCGATCGAATTCGGCTGCGTGAACGGCGTCGTGGTGAGGGCGGCGACGCCGGCGACGAACGCGTACGTCCAGGCGAGCGCCGGCGACTTCAGACCGTCGCGCAGGTAGTACATCGGGCCAGACTGGATCACGTCGTTGACCACGTGGCGGAAGCGGACGCCGAGGACCGCCTCACTGAACTTGATCGCCGTGGCGAAGAACCCGTAGACCCAAATCCAGAAGAGAGCGCCTGGCCCACCGGAGATGATGGCGGTCGCCACACCAGCGATGTTGCCTGTGCCGATCGACGCGCCGAGGGCAGTCATGAACGCTTGAAACGGCGACAGGACACCCGACGCGCCGCGCGCATCCTGTGCGAGCATCGCCCGCGCCGCCTCACCGAGCCGGCGAATCTGGACGAAGCCGAGCCGGACGGTGAGGAACACTCCGCCGCCGAGCAGCACGGCGACGACGTACGGCAGAAAGAGCCAGTCGGCGACCGCCTGGATGCCGTGAGCCATGCGGCCTAGTGTAGAACCCATCTCATAAACCTGCGTGGCCGGTCTATGAGATGGGTTCTCGTGGCGCTTAGATATTGGCGCGACTCTGACTGCCGTCGACCGTCACGCACGCGCCGCTGATCCAACTCGCGCGCGGCGACGCCAGGAAGGCGACGACGTGGGCGACCTCGTCGGGGGTGCCGAAGCGTCCGAACGGCAGCTCGCGCTTGACGAAGTCCGCGATTCCGGCGGGATCCTCCTTCTGCCGCCTCCACCACGAGCCCCCGTCGAACAGGATCGATCCTGGGGCAATGCTGTTCACGCGGATGCCGTCGGCGGCGAGCTGCTGAGCCATCGCCTTGGCCAAGCTGATCTCCGCGGCTTTCACGGCGTTATAGGTCATGCGGCCGCCCGATTCGCGGCCCCAGATGGACGCGATCATCAAGATGACGCCGCCGCCGGTCCTACGCATGTGGGGCACGACGAGGCGCGACATGCGAATGGCCGGAAACAGTGTCTGGTCGAGGGCCCCCTGCCACTCGGCGTCGAGGGTGCCGACAATATCGCCGCCGCCGGCTTTGCCGACGTTGTTCACGAGGATGTCGACACGGCCGAACTGATCGACCGCCCTGGACACAACGGCGGCGCACCCGTCTGGCGTCGACACGTCCGCCTGCACGGCCAAGACCGACTGGGGGCGTCCTGCGGCGGCCTCGAGCGCCTCCATGGCACGTCCGAGGCCGTCCGCGCCGCGCGCCGACACGACGACGCGGCAACCTTCGACCACAAGCGCTCGCGCGGCCGCGAGTCCGAGACCCTTGCTCGCACCGGTGATGAGCGCAACTTTGTCGGTCAGCTGTAGATCCATGGCGGCGGACGGTCTTCGACAGTGTAAAGCGGTTCTGAGATGCGTGTAGGGGGGCACCCCGCTGCCGGTTGGCATACGATGGGTGGATGCGTCGTCGTACGGCCCTTCTGGCCTTCATCGCCTTTACGTTCGTCGCCTGCACGCTCAAGGACGACTCGTCGAATTCGTCGCCGGCTGCGATTCCAGCGCCGCCGGATGTCGCCGCCGTCCCGGCCGACGCCCAGGTCACGGCGAGCGGCCTGGCGTCGAAGGTGATCAGACCGGGCACCGGCTCGATCCATCCGACCCTGGGGTCGACCGTGACGGTCCACTACACGGGGTGGACACCAGACGGGAAGATGTTCGACAGCTCCGTCGCGCGCAACGAGCCAGCCACGTTCGGCGTGACGGGCGTCATCGCGGGCTGGACCGAGGGCCTCCAGCTCATGGCGATTGGCGAAAAGCGTCGCTTCTGGATCCCGGGCAAGCTCGCGTACGACGCCGGCGGCGGGCCGCCCGGTGCACCCAAAGGCATGCTCGTCTTCGACATCGAGCTACTCGATATCAAATAGAAGCCGGGGAGGCTGGAAGGCCGGCAGGCTGGGAGGCAGTACGCTCGGAGGCCGGAAGGCGCCTATGGACTCATCTCTCGCCTCATTCAGCGTCGGCGCCGTCACCGCGGGCCCCGGCACGTCCGTCTCTGGAACGCTCGACGTTCCTGCGGGCGCGAAGGACGCCGGCACGACGATCCCGGTCACGGTAATTCACGGCACGGCGCCGGGCCCGATCCTCGCGCTCGTCGCCGGGATTCACGGCATGGAGTACGTGCCGATCCTCGCACTCGAACACCTGCGGGCGACCCTCGATCCCACGACGATCCGTGGGACGATCATCCTCGTGCACGTGGCGAACATGCCGTCGTTTCTCGGCCGCACGATCTACTACTCGCCGGTGGACGGAAAGAACCTCAACCGGGTGTTTCCTGGGCGGTCGGACGGGACTGTGTCGGATCGCATCGCGGCCGTGCTGACGCGCGATGTCGTCAGCCGGTCGACGCACCTGGTGGACCTGCATGGCGGCGACGGCAACGAGTCGCTCCGCCCGTATGCCTACTGGATTACGAGCGGCGCGCCGCCCGTCGCCGAGGCGAGCCGGGCGCTCGCGCTCGCTTTCGGCCTGGACCGCATCGTTGTGGATCGGGACCGTCCGGTGGACCCCGCCGCGTCGATCTACCTCTCGAACACCGCGATCACCCGCGGCATTCCGGCCATCACGACGGAGGTTGGCGGTCTCGGCCGCGCCGATGCCGCGTCGATCGCGATCGCCACGCGCGGAATCGCCGGCGTCCTCCGACATCTCGGTCTGCGGCCCGATGGACCGGCGCCGATCGCCGCGCCGGCCTGGATTGTCAAGGACGCCGTGCTCCGTGCCCATGCGACCGGCCTCTTCCACGCGGAGGTCGAGTGCGGCATGACAGTGACGGCCGGCGCGGTCATCGGCACGATCACCGACTTTCACGGGCGTGCCCTGGAAGACGTCCGAGCGCCCTTTGGCGGTGAGATCCTCTACATCGTTCGGACGCCGCCCATCACAGCGGGCGAACCCCTCGCGATGGTCGGCGTGACGTCGTCCGAACCCGCATGACGTGCGCTACCGGATGACGTGCGGCCGAACGGATGAAATGTTGCGGTTCAGGCCCATCGCCGTGAGATCGGGAATGTCGTGGTCGACCACGCGGCAGTCGTCGAACCCGGCGTTGATGCAGACTTCCCACGATTGTCCGCGTGGCACGCGAAGGCTCTCGGCGCGATCGTTGAAGTTCTGGCGATTCAGGTCGGGGTTCGCGCCGGTCAGCACCCGAAAATCGCCGGAGAAGTCCCTGCCCGAGTAGAGTTCGATGGACGACGCGGGCCGGAGCTGCCAGCCGCGGCCGCGCGGCCGCGCCGAGGAAATGCCCGTGAGATTGAACCGCACGAGGTTGGGCAGCTCGCCGTCGACGACGCGGCAGTCGTCGAAGTTGATGTTGTAGCAAACCTCCCAGGGCTCGCCGCTCACAGTCCGCAGGCTCAATGCGCGGTCGTTGAAGTTGAACCGGCGAAAGTCTGGCGCGGGTCCCGTCAGCACGATCCGTTGGCCCGAGTAGTCCGTGCCTGCATACAGTTCCAGGCTGCCCGGCGGCACGGGCGCGAATATCGGCCGGTCGGGCTGCGGCGCGCGGCGGATGGACATGATCTCGTCGTTCCACTCCACGCGGCGCAAGTCGGCCACCGTGTCCGTGAACACCCGGCACCGGCCCGTGAACGCCCGACCCGAGCAGAGTTCCCAGAACTGGCCCGGTGCGAGCCGGAAGCTCAACACGGGCCGATCGAACCCGTACTCGCGCAGGTCCGGCACGTTCCCGTCGATCGCGACGGAACGACCTCTGAAATCCGTGTTCTCGTAGATCCTGATGCCGACATCCTGTGCGCGAAGCGCCAGGGGCGCCGCGACGGCGGCAGCCGCGGCCACTGCGGTGATCCATCGGAACGAGCTGGGCGCTAGACGCATGGCAGCCTCCAGACAGTCGTTTGATTATCCATCCAGATCGGCGACGATCTTCTGGAGTTCGTGCTCGAGGCGATCCCGGTCGGCCGTCGCGGCCGCCAGGTCCTTCGCGAGGGTCTCGACGCGCACTCGCGCGTGGCGCAGTCGCTGGTCGAGGCTCCGGCGGGCGGCCTCGAGTGCTCTCCGCTGCCGGTTCCGAGCTTCCGCCTCTGCCTTCAGGCGCTTCGCTTCTCGGTCTTCGGCCCGAGCGACCCTGCGCGGAGGCGCGAAGGCCACGATCTCCGCGCTTCCCTCCCGGAGACCGGCGCCCTTCAGCAGGCCGCCCAAGGCGTCAAATCCGACGGGGCCGAGCGGTCCCGTCAGGCGGCCCGGCGGACCCGCGACGGGCAGCGCCTGCAAGGTCTCCTCGACCGCCTTGATCGTCGCGGCCGTCGCCGCATCGCCTGCCGCGGCCAGAGCCTCTCTCGCGCGCGCGCTGGCTTCCTTGATGGCGGCCCGATGCTGGAGATCGAGCGGCGCCAGATCGACGCGCTTGCCCTTCAGGATCAGGCCGTGGGCGGCGCGAACGCGGGAGGACGCCCGCACGAGCTTGTCGTAGATCCGGCGGTGACGCCAGTAGATCTGGTTGACGGCCCAGGCAGCGGCCGTGGGCTTCTCGATCGTCCGGATCGCGTCGCCGCCGGCGCCGGCCGCCTTCGCCAACGCGTTCCGTGTCTTGGTGAACTCCGCGAGCGGCGTCTGAAAGAGCGCGTCGAGATCCAAGAGCCTTACGCGCAGCCGCTCGTCGTTCCGCAGTTCGCGCACTTATAGCAGGCGCCGGAGCGGACCATGATCGAGCCGCACGTCGAGCAGGGCGGCGCGTCCTCCTGGTTCTGAATCGCGGCAAACGACGACCGCCTCCCTGATGGCGAGGCCCCGACCGGCTTGGCGGCGTCGGCGCCTTTCGCGCCCTCGGCTTGGACATCCAGGATCAATTGCTCGGGTGTCGACGGCAATTCCGGCACGTTCACGCCGGCCCGAAACTGCGCTTCCGGCGACAGGAACTTCACGGCGAGCCATCGGAAGATGTAGTCGACGATGGATTTGGCGAAGCGGATGTCCGGGTTCTTCGTCATCCCGGCCGGCTCGAAGCGCACGTGGCTGAACTTGTCGACGAGGTCCTGGAGCGGCACGCCGTACTGGAGCGCGTAGCTGATCGCCTGCGCGAACGCGTCGGCAAAGCCCGAGATCGTCGAGCCTTCCTTCGCCATCGTCAGGAAGAGCTCACCGGGCTGGTTGTCTTCGTACAGGCCGACCGTGATGTAGCCCTCATGGCCCGCGATGTCGAACTTGTGCGTGATCGACTGCCGCTCGTCCGGGAGACGCCGACGACGCGGTCCGGCGGCCACGGGCTCGGTCACGCCGGCAGGCGCCTTGTCTCTCGAGGTATTGAGCGGCTGGGTCCGCTTGCTGCCGTCGCGGTAGATCGAGACCGCCTTGGCGCCGAGGCGCCATGAGTCGATGTAGGCCTGTTGGATCTCGTCGACCGTGGCGTCCTTCGGGACGTTCACGGTCTTGCTGATCGCGCCCGAGATGAACGGCTGGACGGCGCCCATCATCTTCACGTGGCCCATGTAGTGGATGGACCGCACGCCTCGCGCGGGCTTGAACGCGCAATCGAACACGGCCAGATCCTTATCCTTGAGATGGGGCGCGCCTTCGATCGTCTCGTGCTCGTCGATGTAACCGATGATGTCCTTGACCTCTGCCGTCGAGTACCCGAGCCACTTCAGGGCCATGGGGACCGTGTTGTTCACGATCTTCATCAGGCCTCCGCCGACCAGCTTCTTGTACTTGACGAGGGCGATATCCGGCTCCACGCCGGTCGTGTCGCAGTCCATCATGAACCCGATGGTGCCCGTCGGCGCGAGAACGGTGGCCTGTGCGTTCCGGTAGCCGTGTTCCTCGCCGAGCTCGACGCACTCGTCCCACACCTGCTTGGCGACCTCGAAGAGATCTCTCGGAACGTGGACCTTGTCGATGTCCTTCAGCGCCGCGCGATGCTTGCGCATGACGCGCAACATGGGCTCACGGTTCCTGTCGTAGCCGGGGAAGGGCCCCCCGTGATCGCGCGCGACGCGCGCCGATTGTGCGTAGGCCGCACCGTGCATGATGGCCGTCAGCGTGGCGGCGTAATCGCGGCCCGCGTCGCTGTCGTACGGCAGGCCACGCGACATCAAGAGGGCGCCGAGGTTCGCATAGCCCAAGCCCAGCGGTCGATAGTCGTGACTGTTCCGACCGATCGCGGGCGTCGGGTAGCTCGCGTTGTCGACCAGGATCTCCTGCGCGGTGATGAAGACCTCACAGGCCTTCTTGAAGGCCTCGGCGTCGAACTCGAGGTCGTCTTTTACGAACTTCATCAAGTTGATCGACGCCAGGTTGCAGGCCGAGTCGTCGAGGAACATGTACTCCGAACAGGGATTGCTCGCGTTGATGCGCGCGGTGTTCGGACACGTATGCCAGTCATTCACGGTCGAGTCGAACTGCATGCCGGGGTCGCCGCAGATCCAGGTCGCCTCGGCGATCTGGTGCATGAGATCGCGTGCCTTGTAGGTGTCCATGACGTCGTGCGGCGGCAGCACGCGTCGGGTCTGCCACTCGCCTCCGTCGAGGACGGCGCGCATGAACTCGTCGGTCACGCGCACGGAGTTGTTCGAGTTCTGGAAAAAGACCGACGCGTAGGCCGGACCCGTGAACGAGCCGTCGTAGCCGGCATCGATGAGCGCCCACGCCTTCTTCTCTTCCGCGACCTTGCAGTTGATGAACTCCTCGACGTCCGGATGGTCGGCGTTGAGGATGACCATCTTCGCCGCGCGCCTGGTCTTGCCGCCGGACTTGATGACGCCGGCAAACGCATCGAAGCCCTTCATGAACGACACCGGCCCGGACGCGGTCCCGCCGCCCGCCAGCAACTCGCGCGACGATCGGATCGCCGAGAGATTCGACCCGGTGCCCGATCCGAACTTGAAGAGCATGCCCTCGGTCCGGGCCAGCGTCAGGATCGAATCCATCGTGTCCTGGACGGAATTGATGAAGCAGGCCGAGCACTGCGGCGCCTTCTCAAAGCCGCAGTTGAACCACACAGGGCTGTTGAACGATCCCTTCTGATAGACGAGCAGATGCTTCAGCTCGTCGCTGAACGCCTGGAGGTCGTTCTCCGAGGCGAAGTACGCCTGCTCGCGGGCCCACTCGGTGATGGTGTCCACGACGCGCCCGATGAGCTGCTTCACGGAGTGCTCACGCTCGGGCGTGCCGATCTGGCCCCGGAAATACTTGGACACGACGATGTTGGTGGCCTGCTGGGACCAGAACTTGGGGAACTCGACGTCGCGCTGCTCGAAGACCAACTCGCCGCGCTCGTTGGTAATCACCGCCGACCGCATCTCCCATTCGACCTCGTCGAAGGGATCGATCCCCTCTTTCCCCTGGGTAAAATAGCGGGAGCAGTCCAAACCGGTGACGTCCGGCCCAGGACCGAAGGTCCGGTCCAGTCTTCCGAGATTCGCTTGAGTAGCTGGGGTGCCTTGGCCGACGTGACCGACCTGGCCAGACGGGCTGGCTTGCCTCACGCCCGGTCCTGAGCCCTTGCTCGACTCCGAAACCTCCGTCGTCCCTACCTGTGCCCGCTCCATTACGACCTCCCGATGCCCCGATTCAGCAAACGCCGCAACCACCCTCGCTCCGCGATGGGACCCGCCATTCCCGAGACGTCGGCGGTGATCTAACGTCCAACCTGCGAGGCGGCGAACAGGGTGGCGAAACGCTGGGAGGGTTTCGCCTTCGACTGGTGCGCTGCCGGCGAACGAATATGCGCCCGCTTTACACCGTTGTCAAGACGAAAACCTACGACATATTGTGTCTAATCCCAACCTTTAACGCCAGATATTGACAATCGGAGCATTCCGTCTGGGGTTCCTGCAGATGCCCTAAGGGACGGACCTTCGTACGAGTCTGGCGCCGCTGATACAGTCGCACGGTGGGCATCGAATCAATACCCGATTTGCCGTTATCGCGCCGCCTGACGTGGCGCGCGGCCCTCTTCCAGGTCCTCCTGGTCTGCGGCATTCCGACGCAGCTCATGATCTTCGTGCCGATTGCGCTCTTCACGGGTGTGCCGATTCTCGAGGGCCGGCAGGTCTCCATCGAACTCTTCGCGCTGACGAGCCTCCTCGACACGGCCCTCATCGCCATCCTGATTCGGGTGTTCCTCGGTATTTCGGGCGAGACCTCAGCGGACGTCTTTCTTGGCCGCCGACCGCCCCTTCGGGAGGCGGCGCTCGGGCTGGCCGTCCTCCCTGGAGTCTTCATCGTCGTCGCTGGCATCGCGCTCGGTGTCCGGACTCTCGCCCCGTGGCTCCACACGGTCAGTGTGAATCCACTCGAGGCCTACATGCGCACACCGATCGACGCGGCGATCTTCGGCGTCGTCGTGATCCTTGCCGGGGGCGTGCGCGAAGAGCTGCAGCGGGCCTTCATTCTGCATCGATTCGAGCAGCGGCTCGGCGGGGCCTGGGTCGGGCTGGCCGTCTTCAGCGCCTTTTTCGGCGCGCTCCACGTCACGGAGGGCGCCGATGCCGCGATCGCGATCGGCGTGCTCGGCCTCTTCTGGGGCGTGGTCTACATCAGGCGGCGGTCGGCCATCCTGCCCCTCGTCAACCACGCGGGCTTCGACGTCCTGCAGGTCCTTCAGGTGGTGCTCGTGCGCAGCTTCAGCGGATGACCTCGATCTGAGCCCGTTTTCGCAGCGAATCGATCCAGCCGGCGACGGCCGACGCCCGCTTCACCGAGGCGATCTCGGCCCGCGCCTTGGTCTGCACCGCCGGATCGTCCACGTCCGCCGGTCGACCGCCCGGTTGCGCGAAGCTCGCCGCGTGATCGCGGACGTAGGTCAGGAGCTCGTCGCGAGTCGCTGGCGCACTCGTGAAGCGCTGATTCTCGAGCGTCTCGATCCGGGCGTCGTCGCGAAACCACCCGCTCAGGGCCGTGTCGGTCATCCCAGCATCTGCGAGCAAGGCCGGAAGGTTCACCGCCGGGCCGCCCGGCGCGACGAGCGACGCCACCCACCGCTGCCGGCGCGAGGCCACGTCGGCCGGGCTTGGCTCCGGCATCGGATAGCGGGCGGCATCGCTCAGCTCCAGCCGGCGATCGATCAGGTGTTCCAGAACCGCGTCGTCGGTGGTCACGTCTGCTCCGAACAGCTTCAGCAATCGTGCCTGCCGGAGATCGAGCGACTGCACGATCTCGCTGTCCACGCGTGCGACGATGCGGTCGATTGTCACTAACGCCGATTGTGCGCGGGCGTCGGCGCCCAGGAGCGCGACAGCACAAACGGCCGCCACCCGAAGCCTCAAAAGGCCTCCCCGACGCTCAGGTGCCAGGTCCACCCCGGCTCGAGCACTCCGCTCGTGCCAAAGGGTAGCCGGCTCAGTTTGAAGCCGTAGTCGAGGCGAATGGGGCCGAGCGGCGAGTTGTACCGAAACCCGAGGCCCACGGTGCCGCGCAGCTGGGTGAGGTTCGCGTCCGACGCGTTCAGAAAGACGTTGCCGCCGTCAACGAAGGTCACGATGCCGAAGTCACGGCCTGCCAGTCGCAGAAGGCGCGTCCGCAGCTCGAGGTTGAGGACGACCAGCCCGTTGCCGCCGAGGGAGAGGCCGGAATTCGTGATGATGAGGGGCACGCCGAGCACATCCTGGTCGAAGCCGCGCACGCTCGATCCGCCGCCGCCGTAGAAGCGCTCGCTCGCCGGGAGGGCGGCGACAAACACGGGCAAGCCGGTGGACGGATTGACCACGGGTTGACCGGTTGTCGGGTCGATGAGCTCCTGTTTCGGGAAGCCATAGCCATGCGCGAGGCCGACCTCGGCCCGCGCCGCCGCGATGAACCGCCGCCCATCATCGATGGCCCGGTATCCTGACATCTGGAGCAAGGTCTTCACGAAGCCGACTTCGGAGCCGAGCGCCTTCGGCGCGACTTCGAGATTCGCGGTGGCGAAGGTGCCGTTCGACGGCGCAATCGGATCGTTGCGTCGGTCCCAAATGGCGCTCCCCGAAAGCGTCGACAGGCGCACCTGCGAAAACTGCCGGTCGATGAGCAGGATCTCGTCGGGAGGAATCGACTGGTCGAAGACCTTCGTGAACTGCAACTGATACTGGCCGGTCAGGCTCACGTGACGTGACGCCTGGTAGGTCAGGTCGGCCGTCACGCCTTGCTTCAGGTAGTTGAAATCCGTCTGGACGTCGCGCTCCGAGTAGGCAGTGAAACTCAGCTCGGCCTTGGACTGAAATGCCCGGTGCTCCAGGTACGTCGCGGCGGCGCTGTAGTCGACGAACCCGAAGCTGTTGTCCGGGGTATTCGGATTCGTCCGCAGGCCGACGCGCGAGGAAAACTGGACGGCGCGATTGCGTCCGCCGACGTTCTGCCTGGTGATGTCAAACGACCCGCGCGGACCGAAATCGAGGTGCTGGCTCGACGCGGTGCCGGTCTGGTTGGCCACCAGGCGCTGGTCGACGAGGAGCCCGGCGCCCCAGGCGATCGTCGTGGCCGGCGCTTCTTCGACCGTGACGATCACGTGCCGGCGCCGGTCGTCGTTCAGGACGGGCTCCTCGTCGATGGACACCGTGCGGAACCCGAACGTGCTTTGGATGTCCTCCTGACTCTTCTGGATTGCCGCCGCGCCGAGGGGCTGGCCGGCTTTGAGCGGCATCGCGTCCAGAATGGCCTGGGCGTCCACGCGGTGATTGCCAATCACCCGCACGTCCTGCACGAGGACCTGCACCCCTTCATCGATCGCGACGGTGAGGGTGATGGCCCGACGATCCTCGCTCCCCGCAGGCGTCACGGTCACGCGCGCACTTGGAAATCCCCGGTCGTGATACAGCGTCTCGAGGGCGGCGCGATCCAACGTCGAGGCGGCCACGATGTAGGGATCGCCGGGCTTCTCCCGCATCACGGCCTTGACGTCGGCGAGGGGCACGTGCGGCGCCTCCGGCTGGAACACCACGTCGGCCACGTGCGCCTGCGGGCCCTCGGCAACCGCGATGGCGACATCCTCCATCGAGGCGCCGCCGGCCGGCTGGCCGGCCTCGGTGTAGGTCGGCACTGCCCGCATCTCGAAGTAGCCGCGCTTCAGATATTCGATTCTGATCTG
>Ga0070732_10000583_pt1 | contig 22260 bp, 15 predicted proteins | sample Coa_R1_5_FD_66449 | JGI IMG/M metagenome (GOLD analysis project Ga0070732, IMG submission 66449) | Surface soil microbial communities from Centralia Pennsylvania, which are recovering from an underground coalmine fire - Coalmine... | ecosystem: Environmental > Terrestrial > Soil > Unclassified ... | reverse complement strand
ATCGCCGGCGAGAAAACTGGTGAGCAGGCTGCCGTTCCCGTTCAACAGTTCCACCTGCGGTTGACCGGCGCCGAAGCCCAGCAAGATATTCGTGCTGCCGCGACTGCTGGAGCCGAAAGTGCCGACGCGTACGCCGCCCGTGAAGGTCGGATCGCCGGCCATGAAGTTGGCGAGCACGGCAAAGCTCACGCCGTCGAACACTTTCACATTCGGCCCGCCACCGGCGCCCGCTCCGGTGATGATGCTGGCCCGGCCGGTGGGATTTACATTGCCGGCCGCCACATACACACCGCCGGTGAAGTTCGGATCGTAGGCGAAGAAGCTGCCGACTCGCTGCCCACTAAGCCCGTCAAACACGGCCACGTCTGGCCCGCCACCCGCTCCCGCACCGGTAATAATGTCGGCATAGCCGTGGACCGTCACATCTCCGGCGGCCACGCGCACGCCGCCGGTGAAATTCGGGTCATAGGCGAAGAAGCTGAAGAGCGGGTTCTGCGTTGTTCCATCAAATGCTTTAACGTCAGGCCCACCGCCGGCATCGGCGCCGGTGATAATGTCGTCGTGGCCGGCGCCTTTCAAATCGCCGGCCGCCACATAGATACCGCCGGTGAAGCGCGAGTCATATGCCATGAAGTCTTCAATGATCTGGCCTGTGTTGCCGTTGTAGACTTTGATCTCGGGTGCCATGCCTGGCCCAGGGGCCACGATTACATCGGGCACGCCGTTGCCGGCCAGGTCACCCACGGCCACGCGCACCCCGCCGGTGAAGTTGCCATAAGGATTCAGAAAGAACTTCACTGCCCCTGTCGCGGCATCATAAATAGTGACGGTGCCCGCCGTGCCGGCATTACTGCCCACAGCGTAAACCTGGCCATTGAAACTCGAGCCGCCGCCATAGCCCGGTGCTGTTGGTGCCGCGGGCATTGTCGGTGGGCTTTGCGTCGGCGGAGTCTGGCTTGGCGGTGCCGGCGGATTCTGCGTCGGCGGCGCTGGCGGGCTTCCCTGCGTGGGATTCTGCAAGGTCGGCGGCCCGCTCGGCGAATCGGCGGCCGGCGCGCCAAATTCCTGCGTGTAGTACGGGATGCCGCCCGGAGCGTAGGCCACCGCCACGCCAATCTGTGCAAAGGACGAGTTCAGAATGTTCGCCCGGTGCCCAGGCGAATTCATCCAAGCTTGCATTACCGAGTTGGCATCCGGGTAGCCGTAAGCAATGTTTTCGCCTGCGGCAGTGAAGCTATAGCCGACTGCTTCTTCGCGGCTGGTGAGCGTGGGTTCCGGCACGCCGATCAGTTCATGCGACATAGCGCCGTTTTCGCCAAGGATCGGCTCCATGCTCGCCATGTTGGTCGATTGCATTTGCGCTGCCGCAACCAGTTGGGGATTGACGGTAAGCGGGGCTAACCCGGCAGCCTGGCGTTGCGCGTTCACCAAGTCCACGATTTGCTGGCCGATGGCCGAGATCGTGGCCGTCTGGTACGGCGGGCCATTGTAAATCTGCGCGCCCGGCGGGGCTGTGATCGTGGTGTGCCCGGTGCCGGCAAAGATGACGTCATTCGCGCTGCCGCCAACGAGCGTGTCGTTGCCCATGCCGCCGAAGATGTGGTTCTTGCCGCTGCCGCCGTGAATGTAGTCGTTGCCGAAGCCAGTGAAGAGCCAGCATTCCGCCGTTATGGCCGAACTTACGTTGACGGAGACATCGCTGTCACCTGGGTCCACGGTGATTGTTTTCACCTGGCTGGCAGCGAAGGCGCCGGTGACTTCTGACACGGCAATTTGGCCGTTGCTTTCCGTGATTTGAATCGAGCCACTTGTCGGCGGTCCAAGGACCGTCAACACGCCGTTGGTAAGTGAAGCGGTGGTGGGAACGACGCGACTTTCCAGTAATTCCAAACCAAGCTGGGAGCGTTTGGCAAGGTTGCGAACGCGCATTGGTTTCTCGATGGGAGTGGACGTTGGGGAAGTCCGCACCCGGGCAACAGTGCGAATACGACCATCGGGACTGGCAGATGGGCGGCGTGGGCACGAGGGCCCATTGGGCGAGGGCGATTGAATTGGGCGTTACCAAAGGCTAGAACGAAATACCGGCGTGTCAAATTGGGCAAAGTAGCAGGAGGTACTAAGATTTCAATCACTCTCCCAAGCCATCTGCCGATGAAGATCGATGAAATTACGGAACTGCTGAAACTGAAAGGTTGGAATCAGGCCGAGCTTGCTCGCCAGATCGACGTGACCGATGCCGCAGTCAGCTATTGGCTTAGCGGCGAACGTGATCCTGACGGGCCGACTCGATTGCTTCTTCGTATATTGCTTGCCGACGCGCGCCCCAAGGTTGCGAAGAAGATTCTGATGCTTGTAGGCGATTTCGTGGAAGACTACGAGGCCATGGTGCCGTTTCAGGCACTGGTGATGGTGGGGCATACCGTCCATGCGGTGTGCCCAAATAAGAAGGCCGGAGAGTGGGTGCAGACGGCCGTCCACGATTTCGAAGGGCATCAGACTTATAGCGAAAAGCCTGGGCATCGCTTTTCGCTGAACGCCAGTTTCGATGGAGTGAAACCCGAGGAATACGATGCGCTGGTTATCCCCGGTGGCCGGGCGCCAGAGTATTTGCGGCTGGATGAACACGTGCTGAAGATCGTGCGCCACTTTGCGGAGCGGAAGAAGCCTATCGCAGCCATTTGCCATGGCGCCCAGTTATTGGCTGCCGCGGGCGTATTGAGTGGAAAAAGCTGTTCCGCCTATCCGGCCGTTGGTCCCGAGGTCAAAGGCTGCGGTGGGAAGTATGTGGAAGTGGCAATCGATGCCGCCTACGTGGAAGACAACTTGGTCACTGCGCCGGCATGGCCCGCCCATCCACAATGGTTGGCGAAGTTTTTGGAAGTGTTGGGGATGAAAGTGGCGTTATGATTGGCGGCTTGTGGCTTTATATTCGGCATGTGCCGCCGCCAACTTGGCGACAAAGGCCGCGTGTTCGGGAGAAGCCAAGCCTTGCTGAAGGACCGCCAGCAGTCGCTTGAGGTCGCCGGCGATCAGGGCGGCGCCGTCGATCCACAGGCCGGGAAAGTTGCGGATGCGGTAAATACCATCAGCGTCGGGTTGCAGTTCGGTGTTCGTCGTCAGATCGAACCAGTGCAAGTGCTCGTCTTGGAGGTTCAAAACGAGATATTCTTTCACGCCGGCCGCTCGGTAGCGCTCGCGCTTACCGTGCAGATCGAGCGATTTGCCACTGGTAGCAATCTCCCCGTGCAGCTCCGGCGGCCCGTCTACGTAATCATCCGGAGTGGTTCTGGATTGCCCGCCATATTCTGGCCTAATTCGCAAAGACTCGTCAGGTTGGGGTTCGTCCTCTTCTCCAAGTATCACCGTGCTGTTTTGCAATACTTGCACACCTGGCGTTTCTGATTTATAGGTTCCTAGAACCGTTCCTAGATTATTGTCGGATTCGCCGTGGCTGATTCGCAATGGTGACGGCACGAACACAACTCCTCCCACCAATTCGGCTTTGAAGCCTTTTGGCATTTTCTCGTAGATGCGATGAAATTCCGGCTGCGTCATCCGATCGCCGCTATCTAGTGTTGGCGACGCTTGTTCGTAACGGCGAGTTTTGTCTACATCGTTGAGCATGATCGCGATCCCAATTCGCTAAAGTACCAGTTTGATCCGCCGAGTCTCGACCGTGTGTTCATTTTTTCGACCAATGCGGGGGCGAGACCTTATGTAACTCCAAAACCCGAATGTCACCTTTCTCATCATAAAAAGCAGTGGCATCGTCTACCATGACCGAGTCTCGTCCGCTGATTAGTCGGCATCGAAAAGTGACGACCCGGTACTCTTTGACCATAACAGTTCCCGCCAACAAATATAAGGGGGCACAGGGTTCCCGCTTGCCCCAATGCGTAATTCGCAAATCCGTTGGATCTTCGGCATTATCCCTGACAATCTGCAAGAACTGCTCTTTCTCCCGGTCGAGTGGTTGCGCTGGTACAGAGGAGCTGGACTCACCTCGTTGCGATTTTGATTTGTCCTGATCTAATTGCGGGGCGCAGCCAATAACGAATATCAATAAGAAAGGAGACAGGTGCTTCATTGATTCTCCATGCGTTGATCGCAATACCAATCAAGTAAGTTGCCTCTGTTTGATAGGCTAGAACTTAGCCAATCCGAGGAAACAGCGGCTTCACTTTTCCGCCTTCGAGCTGCGCCAGAATTCGCAAATCGTCGCCTTGAGTTTCATACGCGGCCGCGTCTTCGTATTGCACATGTTCCCAAGGCTTGGTGAAGTTGAAACTACGGTAGATGGTCTCTGCCGCACGGGGGACGAATGGTTTAAGCAAAATGCTGACAGTTCTGAGCGGGACCAGCATGTATTTTAACACCTCGGCCGCATTTCCTTTGTTTGTCTTCACGAGCTTCCATGGCTCGGTAACCTCTGCGAAGCGATTTGCCGGCGTCAGGAAATTTGCCCAAATAGTTTGCAGCGCCTGATTGTAACGGCACTGCTCAACAAGTGACTTCAGGTTGGCAATGACGTTAGCGGTTGAGCCTGGATGAATTAGGGCGAGTGCTTCGCTACCGTCTGGACTGGCGCGATTGCCTTCGAGATCTGCTTGGTAGTAGGGAAGAATCGCATCCGGGTCGATTTTGCGACCTCCCGGAAGCGTGCCTCCGAAATTCTTGCTTATAAGGGTCACCACACGGCTGTACAAATTGCCGAGATTGTTCGCCAACTCGGAGTTATACACATCCGCGAAGCGCTGCCACGAGAACTCGCCGTCGCCGGGGAAGGGGCATTCCCTCATGAAGTAATAGCGGAACGCCTCGCCGCTGAATTTCGAGATGATCTCCATTGGCTCAACGACGTTGCCCAGCGACTTGCTGATCTTCTCGGCAGCCCCGGTTTCCTCGTTCTTGATGTAGACGAAGCCGTGGCCGAACACTTGCTTCGGAGGCTCAACGCCGGCAGCGAGCAGCATGGCCGGCCAGGTGGCGCAGTGGAAGCGCGTAATGTCTTTGCCGATGAAGTGAATGTCGCACGGCCACCATTTGCGGAATTCTGCCTCATCATCACCATAGCCGATGCCGGTGATATAGGTGAGCAGAGCGTCAAACCACACGTAGATCGTGAACTTCGGATCCCAAGGAACGCGAATGCCCCACTCTTCGCCGGTGCGAGTGATGTTCAGGTCGTACAAGCCTTCCTTCACCAGCGAAATGATTTCGTTTCGCCGGCTTTCCGGCTGAATCAGTTCCGGGCGCTCCTTATAAAGTTTGAGCAAGCGCTCACGAAACTTGGTCTGTTCGAAGAAATAGCATTCCTCGCTGCGGCGGATGGGCGACGTCTTGTGGTTAGGGCAGACCCCACCGGCTTCCTTGATTTCCTGCTCGGTCTTGAATGCCTCGCAGCCAACGCAATACCAGCCCTCGTACTTGTCCTTGCGGATGTACCCGTTGTCATACACCTTCTGAATGAACTTCCGGCAGCACTCATGATGCCGCGGGCTGCTGGTTTGAATGAAGATGTCGTAACTGATGTCAAGCGCGTCCCAGACTTCGCGGAACTGGCGGGCCATGTCGTCGCAATAGGCCTGCGTGTCCTGCCCGAGCTCGGCCGCCTTTTTCGCCACCTTCACTGTGTTCTCGTCGTTCCCCATTAGGAAGAACACGTCGTAGCCTTGCATGCGCCGGTAGCGCGCCTGCACGTCGGCCCCGATCTTCTCGAAGGCCGTGCCGATGTGCGGTCGGCTATTCGGGTAGTCAATGGCGGTGGTCAGAAAGAATTTCGGTCGATCTGTGGGCATCGTCGTAAATCCGTGGTTAGCCGCGAGGCGCAGCGAAGCGCAGCCGAGCGCGGAGCCGCAAGCGGTGATTGTTGGCATTCTATCTGGAAAGGAGACAATTTGAGGAGTGCAGGTTCGATACAGAAAACCGCTTGCGTTTCGCCCCCGCCGACAAATGTCACCGGGCGCGAAGCGCAAGCGGTCATCGAATTCATCGACTGTCGTCGCTATTTCTTGATCCCGATCAGCACGCCGCTCCAGCCGTCTTCATGGCTGCTGAAAGAGATGCCCATGTTGCCAAGGAAGCTCTGGGCATAGCTATAGGGCGGCAGCTTGGCGCCATCGGCCCGCAAAGCCTTGCCCTCTTCGTCTTTCTTCATCAACTGCAAGAGGATCGTCGAGTAAATCGAGACGCCCTCGCGCAGATTGTTCGTCTGCAGCATGTGGTAGGTCGAGCGAGCGCCGGTGTCGAGCTTCAAAAAGAAGCGCGAATTGGCAGGGCCCGGGTTCAGGCGCGCGAGTTCGCTCATCATGCGCAAGTATTCGGGCGAATCGTTCAGGCTCTTCTGGTTGCTACGAGCCAGCACCTGATCGAGCAATTCGGGCAGCGTCGTGATGAAGAGATAGCCCTGGGCCACGGTAATGTCCATCGGCGGCAGCATCGTCTTGCGCGGCTGGCCGTTGGCCATTTTCTTCTTGGATTGCTTCGGTTCGTAATGCCAGATCGCTAGGCCTTGGACTTGCCGCTTGGTCACACGGCGGTCGGGCTCAAATGCCTTGCGAATGCCCTCCGCCAAGATCTTCTCGGCGTTCGCATCTTTCACCGGAATCGCGTATAGAAAGCGCTCCGGCCGTTGCTGGTCCGGCTCCAAGCTGACATTGAGAACGATTAGACGATTGCCAAGCTGGGCCATGATCTCGTTGCGCACGTCGACTTTCGGGCCGTCGGCGTCTTCCTTCAGATCCTTCATGATCTTCTGGAAGGTACCCGGCTCTTCGTCCACTAGCCGCTCAAACAGCGTGTCGAACGAATCAAAGGCGTTCAGGAAGTCGATGCAGACCGTGCCATAGGTCGAACACCCCATTGGCACCCACGGCTCGGCCGCAATGGGCGATTCATTGGGGAAGCGGAGCATTCGCATGGCGTTGCGGTACGGAGGCGGGGCGTACGCGGCGATGCGGATCAGGATGTCGGTGTTATTGGTCATGAAGCCGACGGCGCCGCCGGTGCCCTTGAAGGCATCCAGCCCTTCGCCGCGCATCACGTCCACAGCTGCTTGCTTCTTGCCGACGGGCGGGTACTGGATCTTCTTGGCTTCAAAACGGCCCATCGTATCGAAATACCAGCGCACGAATTTCGTCTCGCCTGCCTGGCTTTGCGTCTTATTTCGGACCCATTGGAAAGCGGGAACATTCACCAGGCTGCTCGGAGCCGGGCCAGCGAAGCGCGGGAGCATCCCTTGCACCGTGGGCAAATAATCGCTGATAATCAGGACCTGATCTTTCAAACCGTAGACGATTTCTTTGCCATTCGGCAAGCTGACCACGAGCACCTTGTCGCCGTTGAGGATTCGCTCGGAATACCGCCCGCCTTGGCCGCTGAGCTTCTTGAAAAGTTCCGTGTACAGCGCGTTCGCTTGGGCAGGACGGCCGCTCACGTCCACGGTTAAGACCGAAGATATATGCTTGTTTTCGTCCAATATCTGGCCCCAGCCGATTTCACCACCGGCTGCGGCCTTCACCGTATCAAATTCCAAACCGATCGTGTCGAGCAGGAAATTGACGCCGCGCATGTTGGTGCTCAGATCGGTCATGTACGGCTTCATCTGCGGATCATTAATGAGCCGGCCGAGGAAGGTTTGCAGCCAGGCGTCGGTCATGCGGCTGGCGTCGGACAGCACGCAGAATTGCACTGAATTGGCCGGGAAGATCTGCTCGGGGGTCGGCGGCGCCGCCTTGGCCGCTCCCACGATGCCAAACAACAGAATAACCGGCACGACACTCCTAACCAGCACGGTTTTCCAACACATGGTGGGTTTTCCCGATTAAGTACGCGGTGATGCGATGCGACCCTCCTGCCCGCGAAGAGGGACGGTCCCCGTCACGCTAAGTTGTTTCGGTTGCGCAGAGTCCGCACTTCAGCAATATAACCGCTACACGTGCCCGTTCCGCACACTCAAGCCGCTAATGGGGGCATGCCCGATAAGGATTCGCCAGTTAGGCGAAAAGCGGTAGCAGAATTCGCAGGCGGTTCCGATGGACCTACAGCGGAATGCTTGCAAATTCCGCTGCCTGGTATCGGCTACTTCAGGAATTTCGGCAGAAAAAGTGCAATAAGAACGGAAAGGCCAATGGCGATTGCGAATACGCTGATCCAGAATTTCCAGTCGAAGCCGGCTTGCGGAGTGCTTGGGGCCGGTAAACCGATCTGTCCGGAGCCAGGCAAGGCAATGCGATTGCTTGAAGAATAGGCGATGGTCGCATCCAGCCCCTTCGAATCGCCGCGAACGTTGGAGATCGTCGATGGGGCAGGGCGGCGCACTCCGTCTGAAGAATTGGAAACCGCGGAAGGCACGCACTGGCGAATCACTTCGGAGGGCACCGGGACTGTGTCGCGTGCGGCCTCGTTCGTCTTTTCCAATTTCAATTCAGCAACCAAATCCTGGAACTCGGTATACGTGTGCAGCGCCTGGAACGGCCCCATCTTGGTGCGGGCCGCGCGAATATTGCTGGCATCGCCAAGCAAACCATCTTGGTATGCCTTGCGAATGTTCTCCGTCGTGCCCTTCACCGTGTGGTTTTCGCCCTCGTCGTCCTTGTAGAACATGTACCAAAGATCGCCGGCCGAGAGTGTCGTCGGGGCGGCGCGCGTGCTCTGGCCGGTCACATCCTCGATGAACTCCCGGCACGACGCGGGCCGCACTTCGGGGCTGGCGCTCATGGCCCGGCGAATGGCCGCATCCAACCGATCGGAAAGCTCGGGCGCAAGGCTGCGCGGGGCCGGGAATTCGTTGCTCGATTTCTTCATCCAGGCGTCGAGCGGCCCGCAGCCATCGAACGGCATCTTGCCCGTGACCATCATGTACAGGGTGGCGCCCAGCGAATACACATCGCAGCGCACGTCGGCATTCTTGGCGTTGCGGAACTGCTCGGGGGCCATGAAGTGCGGCGTGCCGAGACCGCGGCCGGTGCGCGTGAGGTTCATTTCATCTTCGCTGTCTTTGACCAGGCCCAGATCGGTGAGCTTGGCGACGCCGTCGAAGGTGAGCAACACATTGTCGGGCTTCACATCGCGGTGGATCATGCCCTGCTTGTGCGCCCGGTGTAGGCCCTGGCAAACTTGGGCCATGATGCGCACGGCCTCGGCCTCGCTGAGTCTACCCTCGCGCTCGATCTTCTGGCCCAGCGACTCGCCTTCAACGAATTCCATCACCAGAAACGGCGTGGGCACGTTGCCGCAATATTCGATCGCTTTCACGATGTTGGGATGATCGAGCTGGCGGGCCGCGTCAAATTCGCGTTTGAAGCGCTGCATAAGCACGGCGTTCTTGGCGGTTTGCGGCGGCACAATCTTGATAGCGACGGTCAGGCCATCCGACTTCCGTCGACCTTTGTACACCGTGCCCATGCCGCCTTCGGCAATCTTGGCAAGCAATTCGTAATCGCCGATTTCGGAGGGGGCTTGTTTCGTTTCCGCCGGCATGCCGGTGTTCTCCCTGGCCCGGCCGATTTTCGCTGTCGGAATCGGCAAAATGGGCGGCAAATTCTAGCTGAAACAATTGTACTGCCATTTTTGCCTGTTTGCTTGGAAAATTTTTGACTTAGTGAGTGGTGAGAGGGTGACTGGAGAGTGGTGATGAAAAAGGCGAATTGGCCCAAAAATCGTTTGGACAGCGAAAACGTCGGGAAATCAAGAGGTACGACTCACCACTCACCACTCACCACTCACCACTCACCAGCCTAGAATGCAGACAATGGGCAAGTGGTGGAATGGCAGACACGCAGGTCTTAGGAGCCTGTCCCGAAAGGGGTGCGGGTTCAAGTCCCGCCTTGCCCATATGTACACGTAGATGCCGCTTGCCGGGCGGCACTGAATTCGGGCACTCGTCCCGCCCGGCAGACGGGACCTATTTGGATTTCTAATATGACACCACTCGTTGGCATCATCATGGGTTCACGTTCCGATTGGGACACCATGCAGCACGCCGCCCAAGCTTTGGATTCGCTGGGCGTGCCTTATGATGTGCGCGTGCTGTCGGCCCACCGCGCGCCGGACGCAGTTTTTGAGTATGCCAGTAGTGCCGAAAGTCGCGGGCTGGAAGTGCTCATTGCCGCTGCCGGCGGGGCCGCTCATTTGGCCGGGGTCTGCGCAGCCAAAAGCGCGCTGCCGGTGCTGGGCGTGCCCATCGAATCGCAGTCGCTGCGCGGTCTCGACTCGCTGCTTTCCATTGTGCAGATGCCGGCCGGCATTCCGGTGGGCACGCTGGCCATTGGCAAGCCCGGCGCCATCAATGCCGCTCTTCTGGCCGCCACGATGCTCGGCGGAAAGCACCCGAAGTTCCGCGAAGCAATCCACAAATACCGCGAGCAGCAAACGAAAAAGGTGCTCGAACAGGGCGATCCCAGGGAAAAGGCGTAAGCGCTTTCGTGGGGCACGTTTTCAACGTGCCCCTCAATTTAGGCAAGCTGGGTAAATGCAGTTTGCCCATTTCTTCTCGTCGCAGATTTATTTTGACAAAAGCCGTACGATTGCTATGAACCCCTGCGCGGTCGGCGTGCCGGGATCATGGATGTCCGGGTGTGTGGAGGTTGCCAGTCGTTATGGGTCCCTGCGTAATGCTGGCTGTCTTAGCAGTGTGGCCGCAAGCTTCGGACTTGGTTCACAAAGCTGAACTGAAGCGGATTAAAGCGCCGGAAACCGAAAACTTCCTTCTTGGACTTGGCCTTGGCGGCGGGGCCGGACTTAGTTACGTAGTGGAATACGATCCCCAGTGGGCTTCCCTTAGAAATGGCTGGCTCGAATTTGACCGAACGCTTTGGAAGATCTTGCCGGGAGAAAGGCCGACACTGCCCGACAGCCCGGCGGTTCAATCATTTGCGATCCCTTCATCGGGGGACGCATCGCCAACACCAGTCATCCAGAAAAATTCGGCACCAGCGAACGCGTTTGACAAAACTCTTTTTGCTATGGGCTTCCGCGGCGAACGGGCCAAGCAATCCGTAGGCTGGCAGCGCGACCTGGAGGTGGCCAATCTGAATTCCAAAGTGGTCCTGATCGATTCCGATCCCGATGCCAATTTGCCGGTTCGCCGCAATGGCTGGCAACACGAAGATACCGTGAAAATGCCTCTCAACGACCGTTTCTTCCTCGTCGGCCAGCTCGGGGCCAACAGCGACGACGCCGACCGGCAAGCCTACAAGGTGGTGGGCCGCACGGGCATCGGCTGGAAGCTGCCGCCGTGGCTCGGCGGCGAAATCCAAATCCGCGGTGGAAGAAGCGTGACGAATTATGACTCAACTATAGTCGATACTGTGCCAGAGCGGATCCGTAGCTTTTACGAGATCAACACGAAGTGGCCGGTTTGGCGGATCTTCAATCTCGAATACACACAAGAGACGCATTTCGCCGGCGCTCCAGACGAACACGACACGCTCAATCAGGACGTGCGTCTGGCCATGCCGCTTTCCGACACGGGTCAATTCCACATCGGGGCGAAGTATTACCGCTACCTGGATGGCGCCCCTACCACGCCGTGGTTGGAGCGGCTGCAATTCTATTTGGGGTTGCAGTATAAGCGCTAGCTGGAGCCCGCAGCGCAAGCAAGGGAGGCACCTTGCTTGCGCTGCGGGCTCAAAATCAATCCACTCCAAATGTCCTTTTCAAGCACGCCAGCGCTTCTTCACCGCGGGTGCGCTCAACCACCACGCTGATGCACACTTCGCTGGTGTTGATCATGATGATGTTGATGTTCTTCTCGGCCAGCGCGCCGAACATGCGGCGGGCGACGCCAGTATGCGTGCGCATGCCCACGCCGAAGACGAACAGCACCGCGATGTCGGCATCACCCTTCACGCGAATGCCGGGGTCGATTTCCCGCGTTACATCTTGAGTCCGCTTCAGAGCGCGGGTGAGATCATCGCGTGGGACGCTGAACGAAAGCTCGGCCCGGCCGGCATTGCCCAGGTTTTGCACGATCATATCGACAATGATACCATTGGCCGCGATCGCCTGAAATATCTTCGAGCAGTTGCCCGGCTCATCGGGAAGATCGTAAACCGTTATTTCGCCATGGTTCGTGGCCAGGCGGATGTCGCTGACCACGATGTCTTCCATGCTGCTGAGGTGCTGAATGCGGGTCATGAGTTCCCGGCCGTTCGACTCGCCTTCGCCGGTGTCGTGCAAAGCATAAGCGAGTGCATTGGCTGGGGCCGGAAGTCCAATGCCTGGGCGCGGTTGGTGCAGTTCAAATGCCTGATGGACGGCCCGCACGGCGCGCAGGCCGTCTTTCTTATCCACCAGCACGGAAATCTTGATGTCGCCGGTGGTGATCATGTGCATGTTCACCTTCTCGGCCGAAAGGGCGGCAAACATTTTTTCGGCCACGCCGGTGTGCGTGCGCATGCCGCTGCCCACCGCGGATACTTTGCTCAACTCTTCGGCCTGTTGCACGCGGGCGCCAAGCTCTTTGGCCAACGGCTGTAGAACCTTGAGGGCTGCCTTTAACTCGCCATGCGTCACCGTGAAGCCGATGGCTGCCCGGCCATCGCTGCCCAGGCCCTGCGCGATCATGTCCACCACAAGGTTGGCCGCAGCCAGAGCCGAAAAGACGCGATGGCTCACGCCGGGAATATCAGGCACGCCGTCGAGCAGAATGCGGGCCTCATCTTTCACCATGGCCACGCCACAGACGGCGCTGGCGTGCATCCAGTCCGCTTCCGGCACGATCCAAGTGCCTTCGACGTCGCTGAAGCTGCTGCGCACCATCACCGGCACGTCGTATTTTTTGGCAAATTCAATGCTGCGCGAATGCATGACCGCAGCACCGGCGCTGGCCAGTTCGAGCATTTCATCGTAGCTGATGTAATCCATCTTTCGCGCTTCCGGCACCAAGCGCGGGTCGGTGGTGTAAACGCCATCGACGTCGGTATAAATCTCGCAGCCGACTTCGGCATTCAGCTTCGGGTCGTGCTTGAGCACGGCTGCGAGAGCCACGGCCGTAGTGTCGGACCCGCCGCGACCCAGGGTGGTGATGTTAAAATCCTCGTCGATGCCCTGAAAGCCAGCGACGATGACGATGTTGCCTTGCTGCAGCGCTTTGCGCAACCGGTCGGTGGTGATGCTCTTGATGCGGGCCTTGGTGTGGGTGCTATCGGTGACGATGCCGACTTGCGCGCCGGTGAAGCTGAGCGCCGTTTCGCCGAGGGTGTGGATGGCCATCGCCAAAAGAGCGATGGAAATCTGCTCGCCAGTGGCCAGTAACATGTCCATTTCGCGTGCCGGCGGCTGATCGCTGATTTCCTGGGCGAGTTCGATCAAGTCGTCGGTGGTATCGCCGCGGGCGCTGACCACCACGACCACCTGGTTGCCGGCCTGTTTCGCGCGAATCGCACGGCGAGCCGCCGCCATAATCCGCTCCGCCGTCGCCACGCTGGTGCCGCCGAATTTCTGCACGATCAAGGGCACGAAAGGTCTCCTGCTGTTCCGTTAGCTGCTTCAGTGGGGGATTTTATGAATCCGCATTGGAACCGATTAGCCCACAGATAAGCACGGACTTCATAACATGGATGAACACGTATTCCAATAAGATTATTGTCTGATCTGTGCCAATCCGTGTCGTGAAATCCGTGTTCATCCGTGGGCAGCGTTGGGGACCGACGAACCATGAAGAAATACCGCTACGTTATCATTTGCAGCAACGGTTGCAGCCAGGAAGTGCTGGGCGAGGAGGAATTCCTGCCCTACGGCCTGACTGCCCGCAAGCGCTACGACTTGCCGGAACTGCTACGCAAAGGCTGGCAGCCCGTGCGCGAGACGCCCATGGGCGGCAGCGGCAACACCTGGGTGGGCTACTCGCTGATCTTGCTGGAGAAGGAGGCGACGGACAGCGCGGAGGTGCCGGAGGTAAAGCCGGCGTGAAGTGAGCCGCGCGTGGCGAGGGCAATTGAGACCTAAATTGCAATCTGATCCGGGCTCACACTAGGACGGCGCTGGCTCACTAGGAAATCGAGGCCGCGTTCAACGACTGGACTGCCGCGGTATGGATGAACTGTGCTCTTCGGTTTCGCGTTACGATCTGCTTTTGCTCATCCGAGCTGAATCCCAACTCCGTCAGGAAGCAAAGCTTCATCAGCCAGCTAAGTTGCTGAATAAGGAAGTACAGGTCGCGACCTCGAGCAGCGGTGAGCAAATTGATCGGGTCACGAGTTTGGATGTAATGTAACGTGTTGATGGCGCGGACAACGAATGCTCTGAACGCCCGTCCAAACAACCATTGAATCATCTCCTCGTGTTGACCGGCCAGAAACGCCAAGGCTGCCTCAGCATTAAGCAAAAAACTCGTTTGCAACAGTCGGATCAAGTATTCTCTTTGGTTCGGTTGGATGATCTTAAGAATCTGCGCGATTTCTGGGTCATTTTGGACTTAGTTACGTGGCCATCGATACCTGTCGGCGGAGCCTGCCTGATAAAATCGCGGGCCCTTTCAAAACATTCAGCGCGCTCTTCTTGTTCATTTGAGGTCAACTTGTTCCACAATCGTTCAAGCTTTTCCAGCATTTCACTTTTTGTTGGCGCCTTCCTCCGCCCACGGTTCGGATTGCTCGGTGCCTGGTCCTTGAGCCTGAAGCCGGCCGCGATGTATGGGTTTCTTCGCCATCCTGAGCCGGCCTCATGCAGGAATACCCCAACAAATATCCTAGCATTTTGCAACAAAGTTAGCGACAGCCCTGGATGCGCTCACACCTCCGTCGTCAGCCCTTGGGCCATCTTCACTTCGGTGCCGTGGTTGACGGTCCACGAAATCTTGTGCATGACGGTCTCCACCAGTCCGGCGGCGCTGGGGTGGCCGTTGCCGCTCTTTTTCACTCCGCCAAAGGGCAGGTGTACCTCGGCGCCGATGCATGGCAGATTGACGTAGCCCATGCCGAATTCGCATTCGTCGCGGAAGTAGCGCATGGCCCGGTAATCTTCAGTAACGACGGCCAGCGACAGTCCGTACTCGGTGTCGTTGTAGATTTGGGCCGCGTGCTCGTTGTCGCGAAATGGAATCAGCGCCAGGTGCGGGCCGAAGACTTCTTCGCGGATGGTGCGCGCCCCTGGCTTGTACTCCTGGCGATAAACGAACGGCGACAGGTAGCAACCCTGGGCATGCTCGGCATCGGTCATGCAGCCGCCTTCGAGCAGGATCTTGGCGCCTTCCTTCTTGGCCAGTTCGTTGTACTGCAGCACTTTTTCCACGCTGCCTTTGTGGATTACCGGGCCGGTGAAGCACGCGGCATTGAGCGGTTCACCGATGCGAATGCGCTTGGCCACGGCCACGAATTTCTCGGCATACTTGTCGAAGATCGATTCGTGAATGAGAATCCGGCCGGCGGAGACGCAACGCTGGCCGCTGGTCTTGAACGCGCTGATGATGCCGGAGATCACGGCGAGGTCCATGCGGGCATCGGCACAGACGATGACGGCGCTTTTGCTGCCCATTTCGGCCGCGACAATGCGGTCGTAATGTTCGGCCGAAAGCTGCTGAATGCGCTTGCCCACTTCGTAGCTGCCGGTGAAGAGCACGACATTGACGCCGGGGTCGCGCACCAGCGCTTCGCCCACTACATGATCACCGTGCACCAGGTTGAAGACTTCCGGCGGAAAGCCGGCTTCCTGAAATAACTCCGCCAGCTTCTGCCCGATGGCCGGCGTGTCTTCCGAGGGCTTGAAAATAACGGTGTTTCCCTCAAGCAGACTCGGACACAGCATCCACAGCGGCACGGCAAAGGGGAAGTTCCACGGCGTGATGACGGCCACCACACCCCACGGCTTGCGGCGAACGAACGCATCCTTCTCCGCAATTTCCGAAGCCACGATGTTGCCAATGGGCATACGGCCGGTGCCGAACACGTACTGCACCATGTGCAAACCTTCAATCACCTCGGCCCGGCACTCGGTCAGCACCTTCCCGCATTCGCGAGCCATGAGTTGGGCCAAGGCATCGACGTCGCGATGAATGAGGTGAGCCAGCTTGTCGAACAATTCAGCGCGATAGATGCGACTCGTCCGCCGCCAGGCCGGGTACGCCGCTCGCGCTGCCGCCACCGCATGCTGGGCGTCGGCCTCGGTCCCTTGCGGAAAGGTGCCGACGACCTCGTTCCAGTTGGCGGGGTTGTGACTCTCGAACGATTGCTTGGCCGAAGTGACATTCTTTCCACCGATGATATGCCTGCCGGAAACGGGTGCGGTAGCGCTGGGCATGGGCGGCCTCCTGACTGAAGAATTCCTGGCTTGTACGATCTGCTTACTGCATTATACGAGCGGCATCCTGCCAGCAGCGATTTGGAAAAACGGCCATAGACTCAGGATCAAGAGAAGGTGATCGATACTGCCTCACGGCGGCCCTTCATGCAGCAGAATCGCGGCGGGCCCCCCGCCTTGAAGATTCTTGACCAGCGCCGTCACCCACGTCTTTTCACGTTGGGCCAGCGCTTCATCGAGATGATCGAGCGGGCCTTCCCATTGGCTGCGGCGGGAGAGAGTGCCGGGGTCGCCGACGAAGAGGATGCGTTGCCGCGAGCGCGTGACGGCCAGGCGCAGCAGTGCGGGATCATCGCCGAAAGTCACGGCCCGGCGCTCGTGGCTGCGCGTGAGGCTGAGGATCGCCAGGTCGCATTCCTGCTGGTGAAAATCGCCGGCGAATTCCACGGTCAGGCGAATCGACTCGGGCACGGTAATCGCTTCGGAGCGCAGCATGTGGCGAAGCAATTCGGCCTGCGCTCGGTAGAGCGCGAGAATCGCGATGTGCAGTCCTTCCGCGTTTCGAGCCCAATCTTCAAGTTTGTCGTCGAGCAGGCGCAGGATTGCCTGGGCCTCGGCCAGATTGACGTAGCCGCGTGGCGGCAGCGTGGAGCGCAGCTCCGGCGGCAGCCGGTCACGGTGCTTGGGGTCGGCCAAATCAAGTTCCAGGCCAGCGCCGCCCCGCATCACGGGCAAACGCCGCGGCTGGCAGTTGTGAATATGCTCACCACGGCGGCGCTGCGCGTTATCGCTGTTGAAACCGGGCACCGGGATGAACTCGACGGTTGCTAGGTTTTTCTGCTCGGGCCGAATTCCGACGGGCGATTCAACAATGCCGAATTCCGCCAGCAATCCAGCCAAAGCGGGCGTCGGCCGGTGCCAGCGGTGCAAGGTCACCGCTCGGCCCGTATCCATGCGGCGCGTGTGCCGTTGAAGCCATTGCTCCGCTCGCGCACGATCCCAGCCGGCGGCGCAGTTGAAGGAAATGGCGATGGTACGCCCCGGTACACGGTCGGAGAAATGTTCCACCACGCCGGGCGCATATTCGACCTTCCGGCCAGCGGTTTCCTCGGACCAAATCAGCCGAATCTGGTTGCCGGTTTCCTCCCAGCGCGGCAGGCGCGCGGGCACTGGCACTTCCTGGAGTTCGCGAAACAGAAAGAGCTTGGCATGTTCCAGCGAGAAGGCTGCCGGGAACGTCACTTCGGCCAGCTTCGGCTCCGCCTGTTCCGGGCAAAGGATATGCAGTTCGATTTCCGGCGAGTCGGCCACGGGTTCGACTTCGAGCCGGCGTCGTTCGTCGGCCGAGAGCGGCAACATCCGACAACACAAGCGCTGGCCTTCCAGGCGCCAGATCGGCCACAGTAACGATTGCGTAAGTCGGGGCAGCGGGATTGATCTCGTCGAAGCCCCATGCCGGCCACGCGAAGCCGCGGAACGGCGCTGGCCGGCGTTTTCACTTGCGGAACTTCCCACTGGCTCACCGACCAATACCCATCGTGACGCGAAGCGCGCTATGGATAAGAGGTCCGCCTCCGCTAAGTGATGCGCGTCATCCACGATCAATAAATCGAACGGGTGATCCCCGCCGACCTCGCGCATTGCCTTGTCGTCGGCACAAGCTGAGAGCGGCATCGCGACGACTTGAATTGCTTCGCGCAGGCGGGCGAGGATCTGCCCCGCATAGCGCGGCAGGAATTCACGCAAGTGGCAGAAATATTCGAATTGTGAGCGAGTTTCTGCCACACGAGTTTGCAGTTCATTCCGACATAATTCGTGAGCGGAAACCGTGCAGAATTGGAGCTGGGGTGCCTCATGCGACAGATCGTGCTTCCGTTTCTCCCAGCGTTCTTCCAGCGCGGCTTGGTCACGCAACAAGGGGGCTTTCTCGTCGGTCCAAATCTGTTGGCGGCGCTGGATCTCGTCGGTGATGCGCTGTTCGCATTCGCGCTGCCATTCCTGTTGTTGCCGCTGTTGCTCTTGCTCGAGCGCGGCTTGTTGCCGATTCAACTCTTCGAGTTCCAAGCGTGCGCTTTGAAGAAGCTCCTGTTTTTCGCGCATTTTCGCCGGCACGTCGCCAAGCTTTTTCGCCTGGCTGCGCTGTTTCCACCAGGTAAGCGAGAACCAGTGACTGTGTTCCTGCGCGTCGGCCAGTGGCGCTAGCTCCTTAAGATTTTGGTCCAGACGATGGATCTCGGCTTGCACTTTCGCCCGCTGCTCATTCAGCCGGACGGCAGACAAATTCAACTCGCCCAATCGCCGTTCCGACTCGCGGCGGAGAGTAATTATGGCGCAAAGAAACGGATCGGTTCCCTCGCAATCAGCCTCGGCCGAGGCGGCATGGTGAACTTCGGCCGGAATCGCCGCGTGTCGCCCTTCACCGTCGTTGATCTGGTCCTGCAGCTGAGCGAGCGAGCGTGCCAATTCGCCGAGTTCATTCAGGATCGGCTCGTCGCCCTGAAGTCGAGCCAGGCGTTGTTCAAGTTCTCGGCAACGCCTCGCCGCTTGCTGCACTGCATCTTCGCGAACCTGTCGCTCGTAAGCGGGCCAGGTGCAATTGCGGCCGGCCGGCAGCAAGCGTTCGGCCCTTTCGTCGGGGGCCAGGCAACGCAGCAGCAGTCCGCAGGCTGATTTCTCCAGCCGCTCCAGAACCACGTCGAGTGCTGCCCGTGTTGGCGAGACGAACAGAACGCGCTGGCCGTGCTTCACCTCCTGACGAATGATTTCTTCGATGAGGCGCGACTTGCCGGTGCCGGTTTGGCCTTGAATCACGGCCACGTCGGGCGTCTGTAGGGCCAGCGCAACCGCACTGCGCTGATCGGCATCGAGCCCCGCATCGAACCATTCGAGATCATGTAAGACAAGCGGCGGCAGATCCGACGCCGGGCCGTGCAGCAGGCGATTGAAAAAAAACTGGCTGCGGTCGGTTCGGTGAACGTGATTTGTCGCCGTTGCCTTTCGGCAGTCCAGGTCAAGTAACGCTTGCCGTTGGGTTGAGGAGAGAGCCGGCAGAATTGCTTCCCAAGGGAGCGCAGTGGCAGCGTGGCCATTGGGCGTGGCCTGAGCGAGATCGGCCGGCGGGGCGGCGCCGGAACGGGATAATTCCCGTTGGCTCATCGAGCTTCCTCTGCGGCCAGTCGCAAAGCAGGCACATTCCTGCGAATTCCGGAGTTATCATTATGATCCGGAAGTCTGCACAATGCTCCTGGAAAATCGCCTTCTTTGCACATTTTTAACAGACGGGCCGGTGCGGCAGTTCTCACAAATAGTGCCGACCGGAGTGAATGCTGCCGAAAGAATGCAGGAACTGGGGAGGGTTTGCGCTGAAAGTCCTTGCCCTGCAAATATAGACGAGCGACAGGCCCGATTCCATGCAAAAAATGATGAAAATTCAATTTGAATTGTTCACTTATCCTTCTCAATCTTCAACACCTCGATTTGCGGTTTGCCAACCATCACGCGCATGACCGGCAAGAGCGGGGCCAGGGAGCGCGTTTCATACCAGCTATGATCGGTGATTTTGATATGGGCCGAGCCCGCGCCGCCGAGCCCGAGTGTGGCATCGAGGCCTTGCCAGCCGCCGTTGATCATCGCCTCGGTCCACATGTGGAAGCCGAGCATTGGCCTGCGAGCGTCATCCTCATAATAGATGTAGCCGATCGCAGTGCGCGCTGGAATGCCCACGGCCTTGCACATGGCCGCCGTGAGCATTGAGAACTCGGTGCAGTCGCCCGCCAGGTTCCGGGCCACCTCGCTGGCCGGGGCCATGGCAATCGAGAAGTTCACGATTTTCATGTTGTTGTGGACCCAGCGCTCGATATTGAGCGCTTTCTGCCAGTCGGTGGCTGCATTACCGACGGCCTTCTTCGCCAATGCCTGCACATTCGGATCATCGCTGGTGAGGAAGAAGTTGCTCTTGATATATTCGTCGCGTACCTTGTCGTTTTTGCCGTTCGGATTCGGCTTGCGATCCGCACGCACGTACAACTCGAAGGTCTTGCCTTCGACGTTTTTGATCTCTTGCCGGCCATCTCCCTTGGAGAAAGCGGTGGTGACATCATCGCCCTTATCTTCGGGCAAGCTGACGCGAAAGACGATGGTATCTTGCCCGTGCGGCGGAAAGGGGAGGCGTTGATTGAGCGGGATGGCTTGACCTAGACCGATATCGGGCAGCTTGGAGGGGTTAATTGGAGCAGTCGCAACTTCCTTGGTGGTGCGCTCGACGCGCAACTTGCCCAACCCGGGCATCATGGTTTCCGAGACGACGAGACGACCATTGTTATCGACCCACAGCGTTAGAGCCGGGAGCTGAACATCAGCAATTCGCTCTGGTTTCGCTTCCACGCGCAGTAATATTTGTGCGCCTCCGTTCAACTTGACCCTCTCTTTGTCTTTTGCGTCCATTTGCACCTTGACGACTCTGACGACCGAAGGCTCGAACAGCCGATAGGAGAGGCTGTCGCCGGCCTTGCGATCCTTTAATAGATTCTCTTCCCGCACCAGGCCGACGATGTCTTTGTCCCAGGGAATCTTGAAAGCCTTTTGCGGCCCGGCGACGGCCTTGCCGCCAAGGTCGATGACGAAGAAGCCGTCTTGGACTGGAGCGTGAAGCTCCAATTCCGTTTGCTGGCCCGCCATCATCCGGAAATGCACGCCTAGCAAGAGGCCGGTCGGAGTCTCATCGGTCATTTTCTCGGCCAGCATGTCGGCGAGTTGGCCGAAACGGCGGACGCTGAGTTTGAGCTGCTGTACAGTGCGGAGATCGATTCCGTTACCCGTATCAATTTCCCGCGTGACCGTGTGAACATGGCCGGCCCGAGCGCCTTCGAGATAAGCGGCGTCCCAAGTTTCGGAGATTATTTTTCCTTCGGCCGGCGGCTGGGCAAGAGCTGGAACGACGAGGAGCAGCCCGAAGAGGATCGAGGCGCTGAAGCGACGCATGAAAGGAACTCCCGAAGACCGGCAGCGTTTACGTCCGAAACACCGGACATATTACACCTTATAGGCAAATTTAGCCAATGGCAGAACGTTACTAATGTATTCGGCCGCCGGGAAGCTAGGGAAGCAGAGAAATTTGTGACGCCGGGGTAAGAAAGCACGCCGGGGTAGACTGGATGGATCGTACAGCCCGAATGAACGATCCATCCGGAATCTGGCCCCTTGCCGACCAGATAGAATAAAGCCGAGCAGCCGGCGCGAACGCCAGTTGCGAACTATATTCAACGTAAAGGATTTCTTCCGTGGCATTCCGATCGGGGGTGAATGCCGCGGAGTTCAGAATGGATGCGCCAATGCAAGGGGCCACAGTGAACTTTCGCCAGTTCGATGGGCATATCCTGATCGATCGTTATGGCGATTTTAGGCTGACCGATGCCATCCGGCCGGGTCCGGGAATACCGGTTGTGCCACGAGAAGGGTTTCGACAGGGGGTCTACCGCGACTTTAAGCATCGCATCCGCATCCCCGTTTTGGCCGCCTCGGTTTCCAAAGAAAAGCTCTTCGAAACGTTCCTGGCTCTGCTCGAGCCGCTCGGCCCGGTGGTCGACGTCGTTCTCGAAACCAGCCACCGCAGCCGCAGCGGCAAGCACAAGGACCTGCGCCGCACCGAGATCGACGCGCCGATCCTGGCCAGCTACTGTTGCGAATTCGAAGACATGCTTTTGAACGATGGTTGTACTGGCCTCGCCGTGATGGCCACCGACAAGGCCATGGAAGTGCAATTCGACGAACACAAGCTCCTTCTGGTCTACGCCCGCAAGCTCCGCCCTTTCCGCCGCATCGTCAAGTCCTTTGGCATTCGCCGTGACGATGAGATGCCGCTCATCTCCGAAGCCGAGCACCTGCACGGCAGCGAACCGCATTACTACGACATGTTCCGCGATCTCGCTAACCGCATCGGCGCCGGCGACCACGCAAAAGTGCAGATGGATGAGATGTAAATCCAACAAGCCGCGAGGCGAGTCTTCGAGCCTCGCGGGTCGG
>Ga0070732_10000582_pt1 | contig 22276 bp, 20 predicted proteins | sample Coa_R1_5_FD_66449 | JGI IMG/M metagenome (GOLD analysis project Ga0070732, IMG submission 66449) | Surface soil microbial communities from Centralia Pennsylvania, which are recovering from an underground coalmine fire - Coalmine... | ecosystem: Environmental > Terrestrial > Soil > Unclassified ... | reverse complement strand
TCTCGACGCTTTTCAAAGTCAAGCCAGCTCAATTCTATGGTAGCGTCTAAGCCGTTAGGATGCTCGGCGTAAATATCGGCCATCTCATAGCCGGCGTTTGTTCTGAAACCTTTTCCTCTGCAAGAGATTTTGCATGGCCAAGTGTCGAGCAGGTTGTTGCAAATGTCAAAGGGATGGGGACCCAGATCCGTTATGACCTCCCTATCCTTCTGGAAAGCCAGGAGACCGGTCCATCTCAAACGTAGATAGTAAAGGTCTCCGAGGACTCCGCTAGCCATGAGTCGTCTCAACGATCGCACGCCATTGTTGAATCGATGAACATGTCCAGTGCAGAGGACGCTCCCCTGTTCCCTGGCCAGTCTCACTAGTTCGAAAGCGTCAACCGACTTCAATGCTGGGGGTTTCTCGACGAGGACATGCTTGCCGCTCCTGATGAATTCAGAAGCGATCTTGAAGTGAGTGCTGTTCGGGGAAGCGATGTGGACACCTGAGACTTTTGAGTCTGACAGTAGATCATGATAGTCTAAACGACAGTCGATCTTACCGAACTCTTTTCTGCATTGTTCCAAAGCTGTCGGCGAACTGTCAACGACTGAATGGAGCGCGATGTCGTAGCCATCCCTAGAGAGGCTGAGGATCTCTGAGATGACTTTCTTTCCCCAGTACCCTGCTCCGATCACAGCTATGCTGGTCCGGTTCATCGTCAGGACAACATGGACGATCTTTCCATATAATCGGGACGTTTACATTCGACAGAATTGAATCCTGTAGGTCTAATTCTGGTTAGGGGAGAACACATTTGGTTACAGGTGCAACCTCAACCGGGCATAGTATCCGAGGGATCCGTGTCTGACGAACACTTGCAGCACGAGCAAAGACAGAAGTTGCAATAGCCGCAGAAGAGGTTCGCAGGTTCCGAACAGGCTGGACATAGCCCATCTCGGATGTCTAATCCTTGCATAGCTGTGTATATCAGAATCTGTCTTCTCAGGATATTATCTTCGCGTCCACATTTGTCGAAATGCTAGTTAACCTGAATACAATTGGCGCAAGTTGTGTTCCACCCCAGCAATTGTGGACGTGCCACCCAAATATCCGCCCGTAGGCAATCTATACCGGGAAAAACATGCTGCCAAGGAACAGATATTTCAATCCAAAGATCCTATCGCTAACCCTTGTTCTGCTAACCCTCGGGATAGGCACAGTACTCACAGGTCAATTATCGAGACTGGGCAATGCAACAACAATAAATTCGCAGACTGCGGCACCTACCGGCCTCTACTTCGATCATACCGTCATCATCATAATGGAGGATCACGGAATCCAAGACATCTGCGGCCAGAATCCTCCTCCATGCCAAAGCTCCTCCGGAGCACCGTACATGGCTGGACTAGCGAACAGCTACACGATTGGAGATCAATACCTGGGCGTGTCCCATTTCAGCGAGGCAGATTACAAAGCACTCTTGGGAGCCGACACGTTCGGATGTGGTAACAGTGGCTGTCCACCAGTATCCAATCCCAATCTGGTAGACCGTCTAGAAGCTGCAGGCTTGACATGGAAGGGCTACATGGAAGGGCAGAACGTTGCTAGTGGCTGCGACACGACATACCACGAACCCTACACTCCTGAGCACAACCCCTTCGTTGGGTTCACTGACATCCTGAATAATCCGACACGTTGCGCCAAGGTTGTAATGGCAAACCCGTCTAGCTGCACAGTCACAGACTGCACGTTGGTTAATGATCTAAACTCAGGTTCGGCGCCCAATCTCATGTGGCTCACACCGGACAACTGCGATAACATGCACGGCTTCACTGGTATCTGCCCAGCGTCCATTCCAATGGGCGACACCTACCTCAGCAGTCTAGTTCCAAACATCCTGAACAGTCTGACATTCAAAACACAGCGATCTATGCTATTCATCGTCTTCGACGAAGGAAACGGTTTCTGCCCACTCAACGGCAGCTCAGAAGACTGTGTCTACGCCTCATGGATCGGTTCAGGAGCCAAGACCAGTTTCGTCACCAGCAATCTCTACAACCACTACTCATGGACCAAAACCGTTGAATTGAACTGGAACCTTGCTAGTCTAACATCGAACGATGCTAGCGCGTCAGCGATGACCGAATTCTTCACCACTACTCCACCAGTACAATTCACAACCAGTTTCACTTACAGCCCATCCTCGCCACAGTCAGGACAGCAAGTGGCCTTCACTGCATCAGGTTCCGGAGGAACAGTCCCCTACACATTCACCTGGTCCTTCGGTGATGGAGCCAACGGGACAGGAGCGACAGCATATCACACCTACGCAAGCGCAGGAAGTTACACTGTTGTGTTGACGGCAAAGGACAGTAGCGCTGTCCAACAAACAGCGACATCGCAACAGACCGTCACAGTAACATCAGTACTTCCGCCACCGAGTCTGACGGCTAGCTTCACCTCCAGCGTCGCAAACCCAACCGTTGGCCAGACCGTTTCATTCGCCGGCTCAGCAACGGGCGGAACACAACCGTACACCTACTCGTGGAACCTCGGCGACTCATCAATTGGATCCGGCCAAAACGTAGGTCACGCATACCAGTCCCCGGGCGTCTACACTATCGTCTTGACGGCGAAAGATTCCGCGGGACATACTGCAACCGCGACGAATACGGTGACTGTCAGCGCAGCTCTCACCACGAATTTCACCTATTCTCCGTCAAGCCCGTCAGTGCTACAGACCATCCAGTTCACATCTAACACCTCGGGCGGCACCGCCCCTTACAGCTATAGCTGGGACTATGGCGACGGAACAACAGGCACAGGGTCAACATCTAGCCACTCATACGCGCTACCCGGAACCTACACTGTTGCCTTGACAGTGACTGACGCCAACGGTCAAACAGCTACTGCCTCTCAAACAATCACAGTCGGCGTCGCAGTAACAGTGTAATGCAGACATTGTAGCTCTTCAAGAGCCCAAGAATATTCTCCCCATTTTTTTCTATACATGGATTACTCGAATCAGCTCATGCTTCAAGTTTCAATCTTAGGGATTTGATTGGCGCCCAGGGCGGGATTCGAACCCGCCGTGCGCTCGAATGTTGTCTTCGAGTGTCGCACGGGTGACAGCCGTGCATACTCTCGGCCGGCTCCCGCGAGCCGCGGACCGGGCTATACTACCTCGACGCGTCCATCGTTTGGACGGGGCGCGAGCCCGGAATTTGTCCTGGGCATTCAGACTTTCGAGAAGCTAGCTCGCTTAAACCTTCCCCAGCAGTCTATGTCAGATTACTTTCGACATATGACCAGGGTTCCAACAAGTGCTAAATCAAGACTGACTAGTAATTCACTTAGGTAACCTCTCGGTTGGTCAGCCTAGCCGTTCCTTCTATTGGCATACTCGGTAGCGCAATCGTCGCCTTTCTGATCCTCTTCATAATTTACCTCCTCATCATTGGCTTCATTCTTTGGCTGGCTGGAGAGATTGTTGTCGGCCGCCGAGTCACGTTTGGTGAGGCTCTGGGAGTTGCAAGCGTCGGCACCTTTCTGATAGGCGCATCGATATCGCTCCTAGGACTATTGTTAGGAGGATTTCTAGGTCTTCTCATATTCCTCTTGCTCGTAAAGCACTACTTCAAGACCGGATGGCTCGGCGCTATTGGCGTGGGAATAATGACGATCGTCGTCGGAGTAGTAGTGGTCTTCATTCTAGGCGCTTTAGCGCTTGGTGCGATTGTAGCACTGCCGAGTATTCCGGGACTATAACTCTGGAAGTCTACGGTTTCCTTGAATTGAAAATATGGAAGGAGCCGATAAAGCTCCTCCTATGGATGGTTGGGAAGAGTCAATGCCCAAGCAGGTATAGGGCTAGGCTTCCTCGTCTTTCTTAGAGTCTTCCTGCTCAGAAGAACAGCCGCAACTGTCGCACATGGTTCTTCTGAAATCAAATGAGTGGGTCTTTTATTTAAGGGTACAGAATTGAACGAGGACCACGTTTGGCCAAGTTCCGGTCTACGGAACAGTGTCAAGCCATTCTGAAAGTATGGTCAATGCCTTGCTAGCTCCTTCCAAGCCTTTCGCATTAGGTGCGTTGAAGCTATGGTCACCGTTCTCTATCCAGTTTAGCCTGGCGTTGGAGCCGATCTTTGTGACTACTCTTTCGAGCAAGTCTCTTCGGGCGAAACTATCTCGGGTCCCGGACACGAAAAGCAGTGGTTTTCTGATATTGTAAAGATGCGCGTCCCTCAACTGTTCAATTTTCCCTGGAGGATGCAAGGGATACCCGAGAAAGAATAGCCCATTCACGTTAATCTCGTCATTCACCACGACTTGCGATGCGATTCGGCCTCCCATGGATTTGCCTCCAATTATGAGACCACTGGTTTTGTGCGGACTCTTTCTGACTTGTGCGACGATTGTCCGATAGCACTGTTCTAGAACCGCCGTCCTATCCGGTACCTTCCTTCGCGCTTCCATGTATGGAAAGTTGAATTTTACAGCGAGGAATCCTTGCTTGGCAAGCTCCGTGTGGAAGAACCTGATGAAGGGCGAGTGCATAGGACCACCCGCTCCATGAGCGATTATGATACTTGTCGAGGGATCTCGCATTCTGCTTGGGATGGCATAGACTAGGCTCGTCTCTCCGCTCTTTTCCAGTGTAACCTTTGACTGTTCTAGTCTGTATTGGACTGTTGACTCTTGCGACGTTGGTGGCGCGGAAAAGTTTGCCAATCTCCTCGGTCTAGAGCTCTGGGTTGCCGACGAATATTGCTAGGTATCTGAGAGGTTCGAGTCCTTCTCTGATCGAGCTGTGCACTGTTCCAGGCGGAATCACGAGCATCGTCCCGGGCTTAATCCTGGCTTCTTGTTCTCCAACTCTGGCAAGCCCTCTTCCTTCGATGTAGAAAATTGTCTCTTCGACAGGGTGTGAGTGTGGTGGAACTATGCCGTCAACTTCAACGTATCTGACAGCTAGAGAATGGCCGCGGTCTGCTCGGGACAGGTACCATCGCTTGAAGTCGCCAACTTTCTCCGGCACAAGCTCGGAGACATGTTTAATGATCATGTTCAGTCCCCACTGGTCCCCGAATGTTCTCTTGGAATGTTTAAGCTAACTGACGCAGCGGAATTGGGGTTGTCAGCGTGGAGCTTTCCGGATTCTTGAAGGAATTTTCTGGTCTGGTTGGCTAGCCATTCGAAGTTCTCGTAGGGGTTGATCGGGACCTTGAAGCGATCCATGATATGTTTTACGAGCGGCTGGAATCTGTCCCAGTCAAACACAATAAGATACCGTAGAGAGTGGACGGCGATCGTCAGATCAATTATTCCCTCTTTTACGAGTTCGCCGATGAGTTCGTAGATGTAGCCGAAGTTTCGGGCCTCGAAATCTTCCAGGCTATCGTCAAAGCCATCCCAGTTGATCTGACTGTATTTCTTGATCGCATCATGCATGTTCTTCCTGCGACGAGCAAATGACTCTTCAGTAATCTTCTCCAAGACCGAGAAAGACATCTCGGCTTTGGTATCGAAATTAGCAGTCTTGATCAGCCTAGCGTTCTGCCGCAGTTGGAAAACGATGAATATTGCCCCGAGTACAACGGCAACCGAACTTAGGGCGCTCAGATAGGAGATTACAGTTGAGAAGTCGACCATGGAATGGCGATCGACTTGTCTTCTCAATTAATATTGACTGTGCTGGGAGTTCAGTACGCCTGGATTGAACTGGACAAAATCAGCTAATATAGCCGGAATCCATGCCGGGTTTTTTGTGGGCCCGTAGCTTAGCCAGACCCCAAAAGGGTCCTAGAGAGGTAGAGCACCGGAAGAGAACCAACTCTGGTGAAGCTTTTACCTCCTTGGAAGACACCCGGTTGTCGCGGGTTCAACTCCCGCCGGGCCCGCACCAACTCACTTGATTGGAAACTTGAAATTGAGTTTCAGAATGGTCAAGTTCGAGCGGTCTTGGTGGGCAGAAACGTCCGTTGGAAAGCAACGGCAACGATCGACAGAACGGCCCCGACAATTTCCAAGTAGAAGCCGGGCTGGAACCCCCAAGTTACGGTGGTAGTGAAGGGGCCTGCAGCAAGAGTTTGTGTGCCGAAGGGTCCGCTTATACAGTTGGACACTCCGCTACAAGCGCTCGACACAGCATAATTGACAAGGAAGGCGTAGAGAATCGGGGCGAGAACGGCTAGTACACTGCTGACGATGAGCATTCGAGAAGCCCGAGGAATAGTTCCGATTAGAAGCAAGACCATAGAGCCGATTACTAGTACTCCAATTAGTGGACTGTAAGCGGTTAGCGACTGAGCGGAGTTTGCTGAACTGACGTATAGTCTCGAAGGGCCACTCCATAATGACCACTGAAACGAGTCAGAGACAAATCCGGTCGTGGTGAGACCCCACCAGTAAAGGAAGACGCTGACCAATGATAATGCGGCGGCTAGCGGGGCGACGAAGTTTATCTTGGGAAAATTCGTCGTTTCCTTAGTGGTCATAGACTCTCCTAGAGCTGCCTGTCCTTGGCGAATTTAACCCGTTCCATGTTCATCACTCTTGAACAGAGCGCGACACTAGATTGAGCAATTCAGACTGACTCTCGCAACAGTCTAAGCGGAAACAGTTTGAGGGATCAGCGTTTGACCTTCTTGGATTATCGTGTTTTGCAGCCTGCCCAGTGTCTCGATCTTTGCCTCGACAAGGTCACCCCGCTTCAACAGGTAAGGGGTCTTGTCTGGTTTCCTGTAGATCGCGACGCCCGACGGAGTACCAGAGGTAATGATATCACCTGGCTCTAGGGTCATTGATGAGAAGAACTCTACTAGCTCGCGCATTTTGAACACCATGTTCTTTGTGCTTGATAGTTGCCTTGTTTGACCGTTGACTCTGAGTTCCATTCCAAGACTGTCAGGGTTTCCGGCCGCGTCCGGAGTTACTAGGAAGGGTCCCATAGGTGCGAATGTGGCGAAGTTTTTGCCGAGGTTGCAGAATCCTCTCTTCATCTCGGCGAACTGAATGTCTCGAGCGCTAATGTCGTTGAATATACTGAATCCGGCAACATGATCCAAAGCGTCTTTCTTTGATACGTCCTTACATTTTTTTCCGATGACGGCGGCGAGTTCGACCTCATAATCGAGAAGTTTGACCCTTTTCGGATAGACTACTGGGCCGCGATGACCTACGAGCGAGGTAGGCGATTTCAGGAACGATATGGGAAAGGGTGGGAGATTTGTCGATCCTTCTTGGAGGTGGTCAGAAAAGTTTCCTCCTAAACATATGATCTTTGTGGGCCGTGAAATGGGAGGCAGTACCGTTACTGCTTCGAGATCTAGAACTCCCTTGACGGTCTTCTCGCCAGCCACCGAAGCCTGTTTTCTCGCGATATCAATGGCTTGGGCGGCTCGCGATTCATGTTTGGGGTCCTGAAGAAAGTCCAGCAGAGGTTCGGACCCTTTGATTCTCGTCAGTTCGACGATTCGTTTGTTGTCAATTGCTAGTCCGATCCTGTTCTCCGAAGATTTCTGTTGAAACCTGACCAGTCTCATACGCAGGTCACCTTGGCTTTGGCTGCCGATTGAAATGGAAGGTAATGTAAACTGTTCTATTGTCTTCTAGAGGAAGCCTCTCGGCTGGAATTCTTGGATCTTGGGCTATGCTCTGACCGCTTTTCGTATCTTGTATTGTTCGGCCTCATCGAGGAGTGAAAGAACCTGTCGGATTTGCTCGCGGAGTTTCAGACTGTTCCTTCGCACTTTGCTGGCCGAAATCAAGGTGACCTTGAGGTCGGGATCTAGATGGTTAGGGCGGAGAGAAGGGTGAAACTGTGAACCCTTTCCGGATAATATGTACTGTTCGATGTGCGTAGTAGCAGTCTTTTTAATCCAGATTTCGAGCCAAGCCTTTCGGTGTCATGATAATCGTGGCTGTTGAAGAATACCGGTTGGAGAGAGACACGATGGGCGAGGTCAAAGTGCCTAACTCTGCCTATTACGGCGCTGAGACCCAGCGGGCGTTCCAGAACTTTCCCATTTCGGGCCTACGTCTACCCAAAGAGTTCATTCGGGCTATGGCTCTGATCAAGCTCTCGGCCGCACGGGCCAACATGCAGATTGGCCTCCTCGATCCGAAGAAAGGCGAGGCGATTGTTTCTGCTGCGAAGGAGATCATGGAGGGCAGTTTGTACGACCAATTCGTAGTTGACGTTTTTCAGACTGGTAGCGGGACCTCTTCGAACATGAACATGAACGAGGTTATCGCCAACCGGGGAATAGAACTGCTCGGAGGAAAACGCGGAGACAAGTCAATCATACATCCGAACAACGATGTCAACATGTGTCAGTCTACCAACGATGTCTTCCCCTCCGCTATTCACGTGTCTTCGGCTGAAGCAATTGCGCGCAAACTGATTCCTAGCCTCAAAGTTTTGGCCGATGCACTAGACCGTAAGGCTGCTGAATTCGAAGATGTCGTCAAAGCAGGCAGGACGCATCTGCAGGACGCGGTCCCCATCACGCTTGGCCAAGAGTTCAGCGGTTACGCTAGCATGATACGACATGGAATCAAACGAGCTGATCAAGCCAGAGACATCCTCATGGAATTGCCACTCGGAGGAACCGCGGTCGGAACTGGATTAAACGCCGATCCCAAGTATGCGGAAACAGCGATCATGGAGATCAACCGTCTCACGGGGCTTCATTTCCGAAAGGCCGAAAATACCTTCGAGGCAATGCAGAGCAAGGACGCTTGCGTGGAAGCAAGCGGACTCCTAAAAGTCGTAGCAACAAGTCTAATGAAAATATCCAATGACCTACGTCTCCTAAACTCCGGTCCCAGAACCGCTCTGGGAGAAATCGATCTGCCAGCAATGGAACCAGGTTCAAGCATAATGCCGGGCAAAGTCAATCCAGTCATCCCAGAAGCCTTGGGTCTGGTCGCGGCCCAAGTGTACGGGAACGACACAGCAATCGGAATTTGTGGTCAGCTCGGCCAGCTGGAGCTGAACGTGATGATGCCAGTCATCGCTTACGACCTGTTACAGTCGATCGAAATTCTAGCAAACGGCTCACGGATTCTCGGCGAAAAGTGCGTTGCTGGCATTACAGCGGACAAGAAGAGAGCGATGGAGTATGCGGAACGCACCTTGATGACTGTGACAAGCCTAACGCCAAAGATAGGCTATGACAACGCCGCCAAGATTACAAAGAAAGCAATCGCGGAGAACAAGTCGCTTAGACAAGTCCTTACCGAAGAGGGAACCATGCCTAAGGAAAAATTGGACGAGATTCTCAACCTTAGAAAGATGACCAAAGGCGGCCGGGCCTAACACTCAATAACCATCCTTGACCGGCTGGGTTGAGCCATGCTCGACACCCAGCAAATAATGAAGACGGCACTCAGACTCGCCCACTTCAGCTCGATCCCTGCAGATAGTGAGATTCACTTGAAGGGCCGAAAACTCCGAAAGGTCCTGGTCTCGATCGATGTTGGAGTCGGCGAGCTTCTCCTGGCCAAGGCGCTCGATTGTGATGGTGTCATAGCTCACCACCCTGCGGGTGGAAAAGCAGAGCTCGAAGGCTACAAAGTCTTCATGCGACATGTCGACCAAATGAAGAACAGTGGAGTCCCGGCTGAAATCGCTAGGGAGGCTGTGAAGAACAAGTATCGAGTGCTGGATGTACAACATCACCCCGAGAACTACGATCAGACACCAGTCGCTGCCAAGAAGCTCGGACTCCCCCTAGTGACAATTCATAGTCCATGTGACGAGATCGGCCGGCGAATGCTAGTCCAAGCGACCAAAGACCTCGATGAAAAAACAACAGTCAGCAAGCTTGTCACTGAAATCAACAAGTTCCCTGAGTACAGGAAAGCTGAGACTCGGATACAAGTGAGACTCGGCTCCCCAAAGAACAAGATTGGAAAACTTTCCATATCTCACGCGGCCTATACCAACGGCGGCTTTGATGTTGCGAAGGCCTACTTCCAGAGTGGTACCAATACATTGACCTACATTCACATCTCAGAAGCCGACCTTTCGAAACTAGCAGCGGAGAAGCTGGGGCCAAATTTGGTCGTCCTCGGTCACATAGCAAGCGACTGGCTGGGCATCAACCGCATGCTCCGAGAGCTCGAGAAAAACGATGTAGAAGCCATTCAGACAACAGACCTCAACATAGTTTGACAGATAGTTGCAGAGGGGACCTTACTTCTCAGTCATCGAATCCAGCCTCGAGACCTCAGAGCCTGGCTGAGCTCAAGAAGAGACAAGACGGTCAGGTCTGGATGCTCGCTTGAGAAGTCGTTGTAGGCCGCGAAGCCGGTCTTAACCAACGCCGTTTTGATGCCGATCTGTTTTCCTGCTCTGATGTCCCACCAAGAATCCCCTACAAGGAATGCGTCTCGGATTTCCAGTTCCAATTCTGTGAGTTCTCTCGTCACGAGTTGAATCCGCTGGTTCACGGTCTCCTCCAGCGATCCCAATCTTCCGCTGACGCCTAGGTCCTGTCGTGTCTTCAAAAGATCCAGGAAGGGTGTGACGCCGAGAAGCTTCAGTTCGGATTCGACAACCCATCGAGTGAATCTCATGGTGGCTATGCCAATCTTGAATCTAGCTTCTTTGAGAGAGGTGAGAATTTCGATGGCCCCTCTTTGCAGGATCGCCTTGTCGGCTGAACTCTGGAAATGCTTCCTGTAGGATTCGTAGGCCTTTTCCACTGCTACGGTAGGTTTGCCAGTGAGGGCTGTCTCAAGCACCATACGGGGTCCAGTGCCGAGCTCGTACACCCGCCGATAGTAGTTGTTAACATAGAACTCCTTGTCGATGGGATTCGCGCCCTCTTCTCTGAGAGCATGATTGATGCAATAGAATTCGCGCTCGTCAATGCTCGCTAGAGTTCCATCCCAGTCAAAGATAGCTCCCTTCAAGCTCCCGCCGCAGTTCTCCCGAAGCCGCGTAACCATATTGCTTAGCTCGGGGTTACGTGTAGAATATCTTTGCATTTGGTCGGACGAGTCTGAGAGTCGAAGGACTCCATGGATAAGAAATCGGCGATGAAGGCGGAGGATAGGACCGCCGATTTCTTGTTGGCTGTCGGGGTTGGATTTCTCATCAACCTCATCCTCGGCGCTGGCCTTCCACAGGTTGGGCCCTTCATTGCGGGACTGGTTTCAGGGGTCATCGTAAAGACTGGACCTCTCCGGGGCGGATTGGCAGGGTTTCTCGCGGGGACGCTTGGCGAACTGGCTAGTGTGCTCCTATGGGTCCTGACTAGCCTTGTGTCATTCCCAGCCGCTCTAGTTCCCTATGCGTTTGAGACCGCCTTTGCGATAATCACGGGTCTCTCCGCTGTGATGGCCTTGTCTGGCGGCATTGTTGGGAGTGTTGTCTCATTGCAGCAACTTCCTCGAATCCGAGAGTTTCTTATCCGTCACAACATCAGTCTTCCATTTCTCCATCCAGCCGGAACGGTCCAACTGCAGCGGGAGGAATAGAAGTGGCTCACTCGAGCGTGCAGCTATTGGAGACGACGCCGAAATGGCTTGGTTTCACGTTAGTATCCTCCGCTTGCACCTTGATTGTTGTCGGCATAGGAGTCCTCATCAACCAGCTGATCCAGTTCAGCATCACTCCCTTCTCACTTCTTCTTCACTTCGCCTTGGCTGTTTCAGTGTCCGGATGGATCCTCAATCTTAGGCTCAAAATGAGCCCTGAGAGAAAGTCGCTACTGGCGATCGGGATTGTTGTAGTGACAGGATCGATTTGGAGTTCTGTACAACAATTGATCGGCTACCTACAGACCGGGGTTACTAACGACATAACTCTCGTCGTCGGGGCTATGGTGATGGACCTAGCCGGCGGCTGCGTTACTTACATCCTATTCCATCTGAACGTTCTGAGAAAATAGACTCCGGACAGAACTCGTCGAACTAACTCGTTCTGGTTCTAGCGGGAGGTACTGGGACCCGCTCACGAATCAGGGTCCCCTCTTTAGGATCCTGAGTCATCCGCTGGAATCCCTTGATTATTTCTTTAGTCACAGGACCCGGTTTTCCTTCGCCGATTGCCACTCCCTGTATCCGAATGACGGGAACGACCTCGGCCATGGTGCCGGTCAGGAACACCTCGTCGGCGTTCAATAGCTCGTAGGGCGTGATGTCTCTCTCGTGAACGTCGTAGCCCAGCTCCTCTCCTAGCTTAAGAACACGACTTCTGGTAATTCCGTGTAGTATGCCCGCTGCAGAGGTTGGTGTCTGAATTATCCCCTGTTTCACCAAGAACAGGTTGGAACCGTGGAATTCTGATACCATTCCGCGATGGTCCAGCATTACAACCTCGTCAGTCCCAGCGTCTATTGCCTGGAATTTCGCGAGAACACTCTGGATGTAGTTAAGGGACTTTAGCTCGTGACTGGTCCCGTCGACCATGTCACGTCTATAGCTGGAAATGATCGCTGTTATTCCCTTCTCGCGAGCTTCTCGTCCGTGAGCAGGCGCCACAGGTTCGGTCATTATAATGATAGACGGCTTTGGAGAGCTTCGAGGATCGAGACCGAGATTCCCGCGTCCACGTGTTACAATGAGTCGTATGTACGCGTCCATGAAATTGTTTTTTCGCAGGGTCTCAACAACGGCATCCATCAGGTCCTGTTTCGAGAGTGGAATGTTGATTCTTGTGAGTCTGAGTCCTTCGAAGATCCGTTCTATGTGTTCACGTAAGTGAAAGACGATTCCGCTGTAGGCGCGAATTCCTTCGAAAACTCCGTCGCCGTAGAGAAGTCCATGGTCGTAAACGGATATCTTAGCGCTGCCCTTAGGCTGGTATTCACCGTCGATGTAAACGAGCGGCTCCTTCCCCGCCATAAATGTCCGGAATGAAAACTATCGACCCGCTCTATAAAAGGACAAGCTCCAAAACGATGGTGAGACCGAGTAATCTCAACCTAAATCGTAATCTGTCGCGCGGTCTGGCAATCTAGTCACTTGGAATATCCTTCTCAATTTCGAAATTAAGTGTCGTGGAAACGACTAACTGAATTCTTGAGGGACAGGCTTCAGAATACCGCGCTCGATCTCTATCAGCATCCATAAGCGACTACAACCAAATCGAACGCATTTGAATAGCCGCTCTCCAAAAGCGTCTACGTGAATCATTGCTCCGTCGCAGACGGGGCATAGCATGGACTCCGTCGGAGGCGGTTGAAGCTAATTAGTATGGCTGGTCAACGCCCTTACGCCTGCAATCGCAGTTACACCTACAGCCGTCGGGGTCAGGTTTCATATCGCCGCTACTAGCACAAGGTCCCTCGTTGTGTCACCGTTTGTTCCTCCCGCGACTACGCTGGTAAGCTTTCTTGTTGGGTGTCTTGGTTCGACGTGGGATATGTTCCTCCGCTTTCTTCTTGTCTCTTGGTACATTGTGCTGATTGTACTGCTCAAACTCTTTCTTCAATTCTTCAACCACCACAGTTGAGGTGGTGTCAGACGCTTGAGCAGAGACAGGAGTCGTCGAAGTCGATGAAGGTTCTTCTGTTGACGATTCTGCCTTTCCTCAGTTCTCTCATGTATGTTGGATCGTTAGTAAAGTCTCTTTCTTGCTAACCGCGCCCAGACGCTTCTACTCTTCTTCGTCGCTCAAGCAGGGACTTAGCTACCGTCTCCGGTTTCAAGATCGACTTGAGGCGTTCCATCTTTGTTGAGAAGCGGCCCCCGCACTAATCCAGTCAGTCAAGTGCGTGTCCTTGCGGAACCTCATACGGGGAATGGCTGGAGAAACAACGCCATTAGGGGATCGTAGCGCGGTCAGAGCATCCGGTTTGACGGCTGCAGTCTGGCTACGCAAATCGTAATCTACCCAGAGACATGCTACGATTCGTTCACTTGGGCCGGTAGTTCAGCCCGGTTGAGACGCAATCTCCGGCGAGAACGTCCGCCTTACACGCGGAAACCATTTCGTGGCCGCACGGTCGGGAGTTCAAATCTCCCCCGGCCCACCATTCAAGTCAGAGTCTTCTTTCTGCACTCTTCCAAAGTATCAACCGCATACCGTAGATGAGGGATCGTGATGGAGCCTCCGACGATCAGTCCAATGTTGAAGGTTTCGAAGAACTCATCATCGCTAACCTTCTGCTCCACGCATTGAATGATGTGGTAGGTTACACAGTCGTCGCATCGAAGAACTAGAGAAGCAACAAGTCCCAACAACTCCTTAGTTTTCCTCGGCAATGCTCCATCGTTGTAGGCTTGCGTGTCTAGGTTGAAGAACCGCTTAATTCCGAGATTTCCCCTTGACAAGATTTTTTCATTCATTTTCTCGCGATACCGTCCGAACTCCTCAAGAGAATGATCATGTGTCATCTCTGCTTGCCTATTGTCAAGTTGATTCTTGGCCGTATTAGAAGAGTGGTCTAGTAGTGTCCTGCAAATTGACGTCGAACTGGCGTACAATCCAAAAACTGGGCAGGATCACGGCAATCTCCTTGGACCATGAATGAGACCTCAATCAGGTTCGACCTCATCTTCTTGCCAAATCCTGAAGATCAGAAAATCTAGAAGAAACATTGGTCACGAACATTCCCCTTGACACTATCTGGGAAACCCCGCGTTCCCGGCCGTGAAGATTGGACGCGGGTCGTTAGGTGATTGTCCCGTTCAGATACCAGGTGGCTAGGTAGTATCCGAGTATGATGATTCCGGCGAAGATGATGAAGTAGCCGACAGCCTCCAAGCCTCTCCGATATTTCTGAAGCCCGACTTCGGTAAGTACTGATTGAAACCGGAAGATTCCATGGAAGAGAGAGCCTGCGACCGTGACGAACAAGAACAGGGCGCCGAGCGTGTGCCCGGTGATGAGGAAGCCTGGGTTCTTAGTGCCGTTGAACGGCCAGAGACTGTACGGGTACGCGATCGCTGTCAGATAGATCAGCACTGGCAGGAGGAAGGCGGCGATCATGCCTCCAAGGGAGAAGATTCCCCAGAGGAGGGCGTGCAGCCTTGCGACCTTGTGAGTCTCTGTCTTCATCGCAATATCGCTATCCAGATTGCAACGTATGAGATTATGACGAGTAGCACGAGATTGAGTATTAGCGCCTGCCAAGGTTTCGTGTGGCTTCTACCTATTTTGACCGGTGCGACTGCTCCCAGGAGATAGAACCATGTTACGGCATGATACATTGTGAAGAACAATGCGACAATGCTGAATCCAATAATCGCGGGATTCTTGAGAAAGTTGAGAAAGTCTGTTTCGCTTCCGTTGAACCAGAGGGAGAGCCCGTAGATTATGAGGAGGCTGTAGAGTGCGACGAAGAGGCTGGTCCATTCGCGGACCATGTAGTTCGCGTAGCGCCTGTTATGGGTCCACCATCCTGGCGTCAACCTCTTCCTAATTTCTGGATATTGCTTGGTATCACCCATTTTATCGTCCACCACGGGGCATCAGCAAGCTCTTGACAGCATTTGTCGCTCCGAGAATCTTGGTCCGTTGGATGGCCAGCATCGGATCCACTCCCTTCGGGCATACGACGCTGCATTCGCCTACTAGGGTGCATTCCCATGCGCCCTCCATCTCGTGCACGATCGGGAAACGAACATCTTTTCCCTGATCTCGACTGTCATCTATGTAACGGTAGGCGAGAGCGGTTGCGGCGGGGCCTAGGAATTTCTCGTTGAGACCGTAGATTGGGCATGCTGCATAGCAGAGCATGCAGTTGATGCAGGAAGAGAATTGACTGTAACGTTCCAGTTCCTTGGCTGACTGTTTGTATTCTCCCTCTTCGACCGGAGATTCTTTTTCCCTGATTATCCAGGGCTTGATCTTGACAAGTTTCTCCATGAAGTCTTCCATGTCGACGACAAGGTCTTTGATCACGGGAAAGTTTGGCATCGGCTCAACGGTAATTGTTCGGCCTTTGAACTCATGTAGGAAGCTCTCGCATGTGAGTTTGGGTTTTCCATCGACGCTGGCGCCGCAGCTTCCGCAGACGCCCATTCTACACGACCAGCGGTAGGTTAGGCTACCGTCGATCTGGGATTTGATGTAGTTGAGAGCGTCCAGGACGACCATGTCGCGGCGGTACGGTACTTTGTATTCCTGGACGAAGGGCTTCGAATCTTTTTCGGGGCGATACCGGGTGACCCGTATAGTCGCTATGTCCTGACTCATTTTGCTAGTAGACACGTTCCTCTGGTTTCCACCGAGTTATCGTGACTGGACTATAGTCGATCCGTGGGGGTCCGGAGGTCTTGTGGGCCATCGAGTGTTTGAGAAAGTTGACATCGTCCCGCTTTGTGAAGTCTGTCCTATAGTGGGCGCCTCTAGACTCATGCCTTAGGATTGCGGAGTAGGGGATCGTCTCGGCAACGTCGAGCATAAAGTCCAGCTCGAGCGCGGATACAAGCTCTGTATTGTAAACGTGATCTTGGTCTTCGACGATTCCGTTCGTAAGTCTGGCCTTTAGAGATCCTATCAGTTTGCAAGCCTCTCTGAGACCGTTCTCGTCCCGGTAGATTCCGACATATTTTTCCATGCCATTCTGCATTTCAGTCCTAATTGTAGACACCCTCTCTCCCTGTTCATGTTTCAGTAGTCTGTCGAAAATCCTCTTCTCTTCCATCATCGTCTCTCCATCGACGGGATTCCCAAAGCTTGGACTGGCAAGTTTCGAAGCGTACTGGGCCGCCGCCTTGCCTGCCTCCGCACCGAAAACTAGACACTCCGTGAGCGAGTTGCTTCCCAGCCTGTTAGCGCCGTTCATGGTTACGCAGGCGACCTCTCCCGCGGCGTAGAGTCCCGGCATTCCGGTGAACCCGTGCAGGTCGGTGTGCACACCGCCCATCATGTAATGCTGTCCGGGCCGCACTGGAATGGGCTCGTGTTCAGGGTCGATTCCGACATATCTCTCCGCGAGTTCCTTTACGAAAGGAAGCTTGTCTTCAATGGTTATCTTGCCCAGGTGTGTGAGGTCAAGGTGGACGTAGCTGCCGTATGGTCCTTCGAATCCTCTGCCTGCGTTGATCTCGCTCATTTCTGCTCGCGATAGGATGTCTCTCGGACCGAGTTCCATCTTGTTCGGCACGTACTTCTTGAGAAAGCGTTCTCCGTCCTTGTTGAGCAGGTAGCCTCCCTCTCCACGGGCTGCTTCTGTGATTAGGATTCCCGTGTTCGGGAGTAGTGTTGGATGGTACTGGACCATCTCCATATCCTTCAACGGGACGCCCGCTCGATAGGCGATTGCCATTCCGTCGCCGGTCTTGATCCAACCGTTTGTGGTAAACTGGAAAATACGTCCACAACCCCCGGTTGCGATGATTACGGCCTTGCCGAGGATCGGGACCAGTTCGCCGGTTCGTATCTCGATCGCGGTTACGCCCTCGACTCGGCCATTATCGACTAGGAGCGAGGTTACGAACCATTCATCGTATCGATGAATATTCTCGTATTTTAGCGAGGTTTGGAAGAGCGTGTGAAGGAGATGGAATCCGATCTTGTCAGTCGCGAATAGCGTTCTCTTGACGGTCATGCCTCCAAAAGCGCGTGAGCTTATCCGCCCGTCCGGGTCCCGGCTGAAGGGGCATCCCCAGTGTTCAAGCTGAATAGCTTCCCGTGGAGCTTCCTTGACAAAGAACTCGACTGAGTCTTGGTCGGCGAGGAAATCGCTTCCCTTTATCGTGTCAAACGCGTGTGAGTCGAAATTGTCGTAGTCGCGCAGAACCGCCGCCATTCCGCCTTCCGCGGAAACAGTATGGCTACGCATCGGATAGACTTTGGAGACGACTGCCACGTCAAGCTTGGGGTCAAGCTCAACGGCCGCGATTGCGGCTCGAAGCCCTGCGGCTCCTCCGCCGATGATAACAATGTCGTGACTATGATGCTCCAAGCCTGTAAGGTCCCTGTTTGTAGCGGATCTGTTAACCCGTTTGACCGTACTTTAAATAATCTTAGTAGAACAGTGGCTACTTCTCTGTCTCGGACTAGAGTTTGACCAGCTAGGCGGACTTTCTGGCCTGGACCTTGACGGCTCTGAGACCATTGTCGTCCATTCTTAACTGTACGGCAAAGGCTCCGCGAAGGGCTCCGATAAATCTGGGCTCCATCGTGCTTACATTGGCCAAGAAGAGAGCAGTTGCGTTCGGCACTGTTAGAAGATCGATCAACTGTCTTATCCCTGCATAGACTTGTTCCCAACGTTCGCCCCTAATAAGATCGGATATGCTGTCGAACACAAAGCTGGCTCCAGAGTTTTTGCTATTGTCGAGGAAGTCGGAGACGATCGCGGCTACGAGACCAAGTTCCTTGTCGGGAATTTGCATCTCTCCCTCCGGCGTCTGGTCTGGTGCAGAAATCAGCGAGGAGGCTGCAATTATTTTGATCATCCTTCTCCCTTTCATGGCCCTGTATAGCTTGCTAGATTTTGTTGTGAATAATGCGCATAGTTCGGCGTTGCTGGTTCCTTCTGTGAGGAACTTGTCGATCACAGGTTCAAAGTCGGAGTTGTCGTTGTATTCGAACAGTATGACTGATCCGTGGAGCTCTTGATGACTTAGACTGAAGAGAGCTGAGAATGGATCAGTAGACTGGGAGAGGTTGAGCAGCTCTATTCCTGTATTCTGTCGGAGAAACTCTGTGAGTTGCGGACGCGGAGCTTTACTACTCTCCAACAATAGAATCTCGGATTGTCCGGGTTGTTTTTCTACCGCCTCCTGGCTCAGAGGGGCCATCGGGGCTTGAAGATTCTCCTTACCAATCTCTTTGAGATAGATTCTTGATATTGGGCCGAAGCTTAGTCTCTCAGAAAGGCCCTCGTGCGTAGGACCTGTTTCGAGTTCTGTCTCCGTGACCACTCTGCCGTTTTTCTTCCATTCGTTGAAACGTGGTTCGATTTGCGATAGGCTCGAAACGAGCCAGCTACTCGTGGGTGGACGAATGATAATTTTGGATCCAGAGTCTATCAGTCCTCTGAGGGTTGAAGCAAGGAAAGAGATTGTTCTGTTTCCGGAGTCATGAAGGAGCAGATATCGGTGTCCCGGTTTTATCATTGTGTCGGGAACGAGCTGTCCAGTTGAGAATCTGACGGAACTCAGAGGATTAGCTTCGGTAGTTGACATGATGAAGAAGAGTACGGATCCAGTGACAAAAGACATCTCCCAGGCGAATGGGATAGACACCGGAAGAGCAGGGGGCTGTGCACCGAGCGCGAAGAGGACCGTGCTGAGAGTAATGAAGAGGAACCAAGTAATAGAGATCGTGGCCAGAGCTCTCTTGACGTGAGGTGGCTTGGCCCGTGTCCTCGCCGCGCGAAATAGAGCTGTTGGATATATTGCTGCGGCTACGAGCAGAATGATCGTATAAGGCAGGTAAAGACTGGGCAGGAGTATGTTGAGTGCTACCCATATGATTACGATCGCTTGGTAGACGAGGAGCGATCTTATGGACTTGAGTCTCGACCAGGCTTCCCTGAGAGTGTTTGCTTCTGGACAGAAGTAGAGGTTAGCGGCCATTAACCCTATGGCTGCAAAAATTAGTCCGGCGCTTGTCTGAATGCCATAGGCGGCCCACTCGTAACCTAGATTACGAACAATGTCGAACAAGGTTGCTGATAAGAAGTAGATGTTGAGCCGGGCCAGATTTCCGGCCCTAACTCCCCATAGGGAAGCGTTTCCGCGCAGGAGTCTCCAAAGCGCGATAGATGGAAGTACCAGTGCCGCGGCATCTAGAAGCACCTCGGCGTACGTGTGATACAACTCTCCAGGGCAGAACTACGATACTCAGAACTCCGCTTGTGGTTTCAATCTGGCGTAACTAGGAACTGGAGTTGAGCGGTACTGTACACCGCAAAGACTCGTCTAGCTATTTTCGGAGAACGTTCTTGATCAACGTTACCGTCTTCTCGTAGTCTTCTCGTGTGAGTCTCTTCCTGGCCCTCGAACCCGACCATATCGGACGCCCCCAGAAAGAATCGGTCTGGTATCGTGGAACCAGGTGCCAGTGGAGATGAGGCATACCGTTTCCTAGCAATTCATAATTCATCTTGTCCGGCTTGAATACTACGGATAATGCGCGTGCCACATTCGACATGTCTTCAAGAAAGCTCTTCCGATCCCTGTCAGAGATCTCATAGAGCTCTTCACTATGCCACTTCAGCGTCAGAAAGGAGTAGCCTCTGAAGTACTGGTCTGGATTCAGCTTCCCAATTGAGCAACGTGATTCGAAGAAGACAAGATGCTCCGGCTCGCGGAGACTCTTGCACATCCAACAGTCCGGTCTCTGCTCTCTTGACGAGTCTAGCGCGGATTTTCTAGACGTAGGCTACCCGGCTTTCGCTGATTCTTCTGACAAGCCCATATGAAACTCCTGGCCTTCGATACGCCAAACCTCCTCAAGCGCAGCCTTCGGCATTTTCTGTTCTGGTCTCAGTACGAGCAGTGACTTGGCGCGAACCTCTTCTATCAGCGTATCCTTTTCGTCTTCTAGCCAGTCGAGCTTCTGCGGGTCCGGTCCGGAAATGAAAGCGTCCACGAAAGCGTCGACAGGCAGATCGAGACGTTTCCTCATCTCTTGAAGTCGTCGGATCACTTCTCGTAAGAAGCCTTCTCTGACTAGGTCGGTTGGAATTGTCAGGTCCACGTATACTCGACCTTCGTCGAAGGTTCCTGCAGCATAGTTGTCTGGCATCTCTTCTCTCATGGTCACCATGTCGCCAGCGATTCTGTAGTCCTTGTCTTCGATCTTAAGCGGAAAACTTGTTCCGCTCTTGAAGACCGTGAGAAGCTGACGGCCATCTTGGTTCCGGAGTGCCTCTGCCACTCGGTTTGCTTCGGTCCTAAACACGGGGCCGAGAGTCTTGTAATTTGGTTCCACGATCAGTTTCTTCAGCCGTTCCTCCTCTCCGATGTCTACGAGTCTGAGCTTCTTCGCGTTCGTCTGTTGAAGGATTAGCTCGCGCTGAGCTCTGACCGCTCTTTTTACGACGGTCGTGTTTGAAACTACTAGGACTTCGGCGACTGGTTGTCTGAGTTTCATCTTTTTCGACTGGCGAGCCGAGGCGGCTGCTTCCGTGATATGTTGTGCGATTCTCATTTCCCCTTCAAGCCGCCTATCGATCCATGTCTTGTATGGGCTTGGCCAGTCTACCATGTGGACGCTTGCCAGATTCTTCTGGGAGGTGGTCCTGAATGATTGTTGATAGATTGTTTCTGTGATGAATGGTATCATTGGAGCAGCGAGCCGTAGCCAACTGTTGAGCGCGTGGCTGAGGACAGCGTAGGCTGCGAGCTTATCACGACTATTCTTGTCCAGCCAGAATCGTCTGCGAACGAGGCGAATGTACCAGTGGCTCAGATCTTCTATCGCAAACTCTCTAAGGGCACGGGCGGTAAGGTGGAACTCCATCTTCTCATTGTGCTCAGCTGTTTCCTTCACCAGTCTCTCTGTTCTGGATAGGAGCCACCTGTCTTCTACGCGGAAGGATCGAGCTAGCCGTCGGAGGGGCCATTTGCTCGGAGTGAACTTGTCGAGGTTCATGTAGAGTGTTGCGAATGCAAAGACGTTCCAGATTATCTGTAGATCTCGGGCGACTGCTTCGACGGTGCTCCATGAGAAGCGGAAGTCTTCCCAGACAGTCGCTTGGAGCGTGTAGAATCGGAGGGCGTCTCTGCCGTATTTTGCGATCACATCGGCTGGACTTGCAAAGTTTCCTTTGGACTTGCTCATCTTCTCTCCTTCAGGGTCCAAGGTATGCCCATGCATCAGCACGGCCCTGTAGGGTGTCTTGTTGAAAACCAGGACGCTGGAGCCGAGTTGGTTGTAGAACCATCCCCTGGTCTGGTCGTGTGCCTCAATTATCGCATCGGCGGGCCACCAAGACTTTAGTTCTCTAGCGTTGGGTGGATAACCCAGTCCTGCCCATGAGGCTACTCCCGAGTCTAGCCAGACGTCGAGGACATCCGGCTCCCTCTTCGCACTGCCTCCGCACTTGCAACGAGTCACTATCTCGTCGACACCGTTTCGGTGAAGGTCGAATTGTTTTGGAGGTTTGATAGCTATCTTCAGCAGTTCGGCTCTCGAGGCAATTACTGTTCGTTGGCCACATTCTTGGCATGTCCAGACTGGCAACGGGACTCCCCAATAGCGCTGGCGGGAGATTACCCAATCTCGCGCTCCGGCCAACCAATCGTGGAATCGCTTGGACCCTGCCCAATCCGGCGTCCAGCGGACATTCTGATTTTCCTTCAGCATTTTACCCTTGAAGGCTGTGACTTTGATGAACCACTGGTCAGTGGCGCGGAGGATGAGGGG
>Ga0070732_10000581_pt1 | contig 22280 bp, 13 predicted proteins | sample Coa_R1_5_FD_66449 | JGI IMG/M metagenome (GOLD analysis project Ga0070732, IMG submission 66449) | Surface soil microbial communities from Centralia Pennsylvania, which are recovering from an underground coalmine fire - Coalmine... | ecosystem: Environmental > Terrestrial > Soil > Unclassified ... | reverse complement strand
TTGTCGGTTTCGCTAAAACACCACACCGAACGGCAGATCAAATCACTCGAGAGATACCGCGAAGAAGCGGCCTTGGAAGCGCTGGCAGTGATTGCCGACAATCCCGGAAACCTGCCGCCGTTCGCCAACCTGGCCGACGGCGTCTGCCAGATTCAGGACACGCTGAATGTGAATGCCGTCACCACGTTTGCCCACAGTGCGTCGGCCTTTGGCTTCTCGACGCAGAACATTGCCCCGTCGCTGGGTCGCAGCCCGAAAGTGCAATGGAATATTGCTCCGGTGGGCGACTATACGCAACTAGAAGCGCTGCGTTGTGCGTGTCGTTGGGCGGTCTATGGTCCGCCCGAAAACCCCTGCGACGCCTGCATGAGCATCCTGGCCGACCCGCTCGTGGACAAATCACCCGGCCCCCATTTTGGCGTGCTGGCTAGGCTGGCCAAATTGCCGCCGCACTGGCTGCATGTGACCCACGGCTGTATCCCGCCGCCGGTCACGGCCAAATGGCGTGCCCATTACGGCGATACGTGGGTCTGGGTGGCGCCCGAAGACGTGGCCGCGCTCAATGAATTCATTCTCACTCTGCTGGACATTTCCACGTTGAACCTGGATCAGGGCAATCCGGCGGATGCGCCTCCCATCCTGGTCCACCTGAAGGTGACCGAGAAAACCAAGGAGGCAACTCACCTCTATGATTTGAGCCAGGTTTCCAGGTACAAGTTGCAAAAGGAATTCCAGCTAAATGACCCGCAGATCGACCTCTTATATTCCGTTCTGAAGGGCGCCTTCGACGTGTCGGAGAATGATTACGTGGCGGCGATCAAGAGTTTCCTCACGGGTGACAACATTGACCAAAGGGCAAAGGGAATAGCTGAACTCGCTCAGCAGCCCGCTACTTACGATTTCAATGAAATGACGGATAGTCGACTCATACTGGCCGGATTCAACGAAAAAAGAGTCGAGACAATGGGCCCTGCCTTGCGGAATCTGCCGCTAAACCAGCGCGTGTATTTTGGCAGCCGCGCCGACGTGCGCAAACAGTTTCTCGAAAATATGAATAGAGTCGATCAGAATAATACCCGGATTCTGAGCAACCAACTTTCCGAAAACCTGAGTCAAGTTGAGAAGGAAAATGCCAAGAATGTGAGCAAGCACCCTAGCGAGCTGAAACGATCGGATCTCGATAGGTTGTTGGATTACTTCCAGGTGGCGCCCTCTTCGCTTGGTGAATACAGGTTTGATCGTATTGCGCGCGCGGCCGACTACGGACTGACTCCGCAACAGGTGCAGAGACTATGGAATGATGCGCGACTTGATACGCCCTTCCTGGGAACGGAAGAAGAATTCGCGAGCCTGTTGAAGCGGATCGCCGAAGTCAGGAACTACAACGAGGGCTTTGAGGAACAAGATTTGCGCGTGTACCGAAAGATGGCGGCAGCGGCAAAGGTTGCGCTCAGTTATCCCTATTCCAAGGATGTCATTTTTGAACAAGATCGCGTGATTCGACCAGAATACCTGGAGCATATTCGGACACTGGTGCAAACGGCCCCGCCCGGGAACCGTGCGGTGGCGATCAGCTGGGATGATTGGATGAATATGAGTTCGCCGTTCCATGGCGCGCGCAACAATGTGAAACCGGATGCAACGATTACTACTCCCTCGGCGGCTCCGGCGCGCGCGGTACCTCCACGAGTTGATCCGCTCCTGGAGATGCTCGGCCCTCCGCCCCTCGGCAACCCATAGCCCGCGCAAAAGTAGCCGAACGGCAAATGATTGCCCGGCGTGAGAGGGCTTGCCGCACGCCAGCCGCCAATGAATATCACTTGCCGGCCGGTGGCGTTACGGCACTGGCCAGACTCTCGACTGCTGCTTTGTCGAGCTTGCCGCGGCCCCACATCGTCGCTTCGGTCGTGAACTGATCCTTGGTTGCTTTCGCCTGAAGTTTCGCGCGCAAGTCGTCCAAGGTTAAATCTCGGTTACGCTCCAGCAGCAATGCGCACACGCCCGCCGTGTACGGGGTCGCGGCGCTGGTGCCATTGAAGGCCACGTAACGGCGCGACTGGTGGATTCGGGTTTTCAGGCTGTCGTCCTTCTCCCAGCGCTCCACAATGGATTGTGGGGCCGAAGTTAGAATATACTGACCAGGCGCGACGATGTCGGGCTTGACGATCCCACCCTGTTGGATGGGTTCCCCTCGCAATGACCCGGCATTGGAATAGCGCGAAATCTTCCGAAGTTGAATAGGTTGTCCGTCCTCGCCCTGCAGTGGCACACGGCCTGCCAAAGAATCGATAACGTTGTTCACATCATAGCTTCCGACCGCCAGAACACTGTCGGCCGTTGCCGGCGTGTTGATCTGCTGCAGATTTTTGCCATTCTCAAACCGTGAACTTTTTTCTCGCTCATCGGCGCTGGGCATGACCGCGCTATCAATATAAGCGTCGGCCTGCTTGCAATTCCTGACTTTGAGAGTCAACGCGCCGTCGCCTGGAGGCGCAACAAATGAAAGCACTTGTGCCTGGGAATTCCGATTGAAATACCGAGTGAGGTGCTGCTTGATCGAACTCGGTTCGGTGGCGCAGCCCATGAAATCCGTGTCGCTCGGCCCCGACAGGTAAACCTCGATGCGCTCGGATTGATTGGCATGCCATTTTATCGTCGCCCGGTTGTTTTCGTTGAACTCGATGGTGGCATGCCGGCCAAGCCAGCCCTCATTGCCGGCGGCAAAACAGAGCACGCGTCCCTTTTTGTTGGAAGGGAAACGGGCGCTCAACTGCCGTTCGACAATGCGTTTGCCGTCGCGGCCCCCTTGGGGAGCGCCCAGGCTGCACGAGATCACGAGGGCTTTGTTCAGCTCGGCAGCCTTTTTGTCCAACCAGTCGCAAACTGCGTTCAGCATCCACATGTTTTCAACCTGTTCACCCGCACTACCCAGACGTACCGCAATGATGTCCGCAGCAGGGGCGATTCCCTTAAAATCGCTCGGCTTTTCGATACCGCTGGCCGCCCGGCCATTGCCGGCCGCAATCCCGGCGCAAAAGGTTCCATGGCCATTCGCATCCGGCTCCGTCAGAATTCTCGCATTGTCGTGCAAGGCGTCCGTCAGGTCGGCAGTCGCATACAACGCCCCCATGGGCGAACCATTCGGATATTGCACAGGGCCCTCTTTGCCCTTGGGCGGATTGGGTGCCAGCGTATCCCAGAAATAGAGCAAGCGTGACCTTTCTTTTCCATTCTTATCCATGGAGACGAAATCCGGATGGCGAAAGTCCAGTCCCGTATCGAGGAACGCGATGATGACCCCTTTTCCCGTCAGGTCTTCGACGCCACCGCGCGGAATCTCTTCGCCGGCGCGGTCCAACGACTTGTCGGTCTGAACTTTTTCCAAGGGCGGAACCGGAACATCAAAGGCAACCCATTCCCACCACTTGAAACGATTGGCCTGATCGATGATTTTTTGTTGCGATTCCACATCCTCCGCGGGGATCATGATCTCGGCAAATCGGTCGAACTGGGTCAGCACGTACATTCCTCGTGATTTCTTGCATTCGTCGGCGAACGTCGCGCATTCGGTCGCCTTCTCGAACTCCAAGCTCACAACCTTATACGGCACGCCGTTGATCTTGGCGACCGATGCGTGCGAGGTTTTGGGACCTGCCGATTGGAGGAACGTTCGAAATTCCTCCTGCGCGTTCAACGCCAACGGCGGCTTGAACATCGCCGTCTCGGGTTGTGGTACTTGTGGCGAGACCTTCGCAGGCTGAGTTTGGGGTGAAGACGTTTTCTGGTCGTCGCGCCGGCAGCCGGGCAAGCTTAGTATTAGGACACATGCGCTCAAGACTAAGCCAAAGGCCAGGAACGTCAGCCGGAAACGCAGTTGAGAACTCATGGAGCACCTTCATGGGTCCGAGGGGTGACGCACGAATTGTGGGAACACCAATTATTGAAAAGGATGCTTGGTGCGATTTCAAGACAAAAACCAGCAGAAGCGTCAACCCTGCGTGGCGCGCGGGTCCGTACCCAAACTCTTGAAATGATTCCGAGCCGGCCAGATAATTAGTAATTAACGATGCGCCCTCGACATTTCAACCGTTATGCCAACCACCATGCGCTTGGAACTAGAGTTCCGAAATATCGAACCGAAAGACAATCGAGCGGCCGCACCCGGCGAGCTCTTGATTTGGCCCCGCGATCCATCCGATGAAGTAAAGCTTGCGGCCGTTGCATTGGAAAAAGGCCCGGAAGCATTCCTGCGCGGACCTGGTCAGGTTACCAAGATGGTGATTCGCTTGGAACCGACATTCGACGACTTGTTAGCAGCGATGGTTTTAGACGGTCGGCTAACTCAGCAGGGAGTTGCTAAACTGGCAAGCGATGCCGCCAATCTTCGCCAGGGAATTCGCCCCAAATCCAACTTGCCTGTGGAAAAAACGCCGTATGGAATCTTCACGGCCATTGTCCATCAAGCCCGACATGGAGATCGCCTGGATAACCCGAGAATTGCCAAAAAGTTTATGGAGGGCTGGCAACGCATGGCAGCGCGGCTCTGCCAAAAGTTGCAAGAGAGTATTGATCCGTTCGAGCAGGCATGTTTTGACGATGAAGCCTTCCAAGGTGAGCGCGATTTTCTTGAACAAGACCGGTCGGTCTACCTCCGGGACAAGGAGAATGGCGAATCGTTCAAGATGTGCTTCCCCGGTGAAAGCGAGTATGTCGACGCGCTTTGGCTCGACAGCCCGGAGACGGCCCTGTTTGCCTACTGGGCGCGAACCGATGAAACGGCGAATCACGGAACCGGCTATCGATTCCTGGCTCTGTCCGAAGGCTTGGGGCGATGGACATTTTCGATCGATCCCGACGGCAAGCGCAGGATTGATGATCTGGCTCACGGCTTACAACAGTTGGAAAGGGAGCATGCCGACGCCGACCCCGAGGATGCCTGGTACGACGGCAAGCGACACCAACACACGATTATTGGCTCGCCGCATCAGGGCAGTAGCCTGACCGATGAAGAAGTTATGGCCGAAGTACGCCGCTGGGGGAAGAGCCCTCCGAAATCAGACGCAGAGAAAACGGGCTATTCGTTGGCGCCGATTGATCCCGGTGATAGCGGTCCACCGAAGCCGTCGCCTCGGGCGGTTAAAGAAACCAGGCGAAAGTTTTGGATGCTGCTGCCGGAATGCCCGCCCCAGAAGCCCAAGCCGGAACTCGTTACCGGGGGTTGGAAGGATCATTGCTTGAAGCAATGGACCGGACCATTGCGGCCCTCGCATCATAAGCCTCGCTTTGAGGCGGTTTCCTACTCGAATGGCAAATGGATATTTTCAACGCGCAGCCTGAAAAAAAACACGTCTGATCGGGCACCCAAGCCGAACCGGCTGGAAGCATTGCGATCTGCGTTGCAGGAAGCCGAGGACCAGGCAGCCCCGGTCAGGCCTGCGGCACAATGGAAGGCCGATACGGGAGATGATTACTTTGATCGAGTTTCGAACTGGGATCAACCGAGTCGGCTGAAATCGGAAGAGATTGCGTCGATCATGTGTGCCTGGTGCCGGTGCGACCGTGTGCACTCTTCGGCCCTGCTCCGACTGAAGTTTCGCAAGTGGGTGTACAGCACGCGCGGCAAGGGGGTGCTGACCGGCATCCTGATTTCCGTGCTCGCGGTGCTGATGGTATTGGGCACGCGGCCCAAGGCGGTAAAAGAGAACTCGATCGCCAAAAACCCGGTCGGAAATCTATGGGCATTATCAAAGAGTGAGAAGTTTTCGCGCAATATTCCTGCCACACACGACGAGCTTGTAGAGGAGGCGAGTGGACAAGTCGGTGACTCAAAAAAACACACATTCAGGATTAACCATGAAGGCAGCGATCTTCCCTGGCGCATTCACTTTTATTTGCGATTTCAAGGGATACCAGCGGGCTCCGAAATCAAGATCGCCAAGCTCCCCAATGGTGAACCGATTTCGCTGAAGTTAAAAGAAGAATCCAAGGGCTCCGTATTCTGCACTAGCAACCCGATTGGTTGCGCGCTCAAGCCGGACGACGAATTTGTAGTGACTTACCCCGGCGGCGCCTTAAAGAATCGCGATTTCGAGTTTGCTATTTTTTGGCAACGCTTCGAAGATGAGGAGGAATGGTATCTATTTGTTCAAACTATCGGCGTATCGTACAACGATGCCGGTCGCAGATTGAACTTTCCCACAAAAGACTCCACCAGGCTTGATCAGGCGTTCTCCGAACAAGACGATGTCTTCTTCTTTCCGGCCAAGCGCCACTTGCCGCCGCTCGTAGACAGCGATGCAAAATATGCGAAAATCAAAGACCGACTCCGCAAAATGCGCGACAGTATCCGAGATTTCGACCAGGATGTAAAGGACAACAAGAAACCGAATAAGCTTGCGCTGGTCTACCTGGCGGGTCATGGGGTTCTGGATGGCAAGAGATTCCTGTTCTGCCCGTCGGACAGTGACGGCAGCACAAACCCTGACTCTAACCTCACGATCTGGGACTTGCTCGCGCCATTCCGTGATTCCGAAAAGCCGTTGAATAATTGCAAAGTCGTCGTGATACTGGATTGCTGCTTCAGTGGCGCCGCAGTCGAGGAATTCCAGTCAAGTCAAGCAGTTACCCCTGCGGATCGAAGAAACATCATTGTATTTGCCGCCGCAGCAGCAACGGAAAGCGCCCTCGAACCGCTGGACCAGGACGGCGTTCAATCCAGTTACCTGGCGCAAGCGTTATCGGAAGTAATGCAGGGAAAGATGAACTTTGCCGAGGGCGAAGATCCAGTCAAATCGGAGGTGAAGAAGCTGATGGACCAAGACGCGGCGATCAACCTCCATGCTACGTTCACGTACGCCCAGTCGCGAGTGAAACAACTTGCCGCGGCTGTAAACAAGTCGCAATCGCCGACCTGGTGGCCCCAAGGCGACGAACAGAAAAAGATTCCGTTTTGTAGCTCGCAGCCGGCTGTCTCTAATTCGCAATTGGGCAAATAGCGGTCACCCCAGCGCCGGCCGCAGCTTGCTTTCGCCTTCTCCTTCCGCCACAATGGTGCGCAGGTCCTTTGTTTACTTTTCCGTGCGGCAATGGCGTTAGGATCTGCAAAATCTCAATTGGAAGGATTTCACGTGCTTCGCTCCCCATCTTTCGGCCTGCTGACCGTTGTAGCCGTCGTCTCGCTCGTCGCCTCCGCGTACGCCGATAAAGTGGTGCTCGTCGCCGGCGGCGGCATGAACGACGGCGATGGACATGCCCTCGAAGTGAAGCTCCAAGGTCCCTTTGGCGTCGATTTTGATAAGGCGGGCAACTTGTACTTCGTGGAAATGCTCGGCCACCGCGTGGGCCGCGTTGACAAGAACGGCCGGCTTACCTTCATTGCCGGCACCGGCAAAAAGGGTGACGTCGGCGACAACGGGCCGGCGCTGAAGGCGGAATTCAACAGCATGCACAGCCTTGCGGTCGGCCCGGCCGGCAACATTTTCATTGCCGACACCTGGAACAATCGTATTCGCAAGATCGATGCCAAGACCGGGCAGATCACGAACTTTGCCGGCACCGGTGTGAAAGGCTTTAGTGGCGACGGCGGACCCGCCGGCAAGGCCCAGTTTGGCGGCGTTTACTGCATTGCTTTCGATCCGCGCGGCGAGCAAATGTATGTCGCTGATCTGGATAACCGCCGCATTCGCGCCATCGATATGAAGACCGGCATTGTGCGCACAGTCGCCGGGAACGGCGAAAAAGGCATTCCTGCCGACCGGGCTGAAGCTATCAAGGCGCCGCTGCTCGATCCGCGCGCGGTCGGGGCTGACGCCAAAGGAAACATCTACATTCTGGAGCGCGGCGGACATTGCCTGCGCGTGGTGGATGCCGCGGGCCGAATTCATACCGTGGCCGGCACCGGCAAGCAAGGCGCCACCGGCGACGGCGGCGATGCTCGGCTCGCCATGCTGAATGGCCCGAAGCATCTTTGCATCGATCGCGACGGCAGCGTCCTCATTGCGGATACCGAGAATCATGTCATCCGCCGCTATATTCCGGAAAGCGGCAAAATCGTTCGCGTGGCCGGTACCGGAACGAAAGGCGCGGCCGGCATCGGCGGCCCACCCGACAAGGTGGAACTGAACCAACCGCACGGCGTCTTCGTGGGCCCGCAAGGCGAAATCTTTATCGCCGACAGCAGCAACAATCGCATTTTGAAAATCACGCGCTGAAGACAAAGCGTAGACCGGAATTCATTCCGGTCCCATGCGCTGCGAACGGAATAAATTCCGTTCTACGTTTTTGCGTCCGGCTACAATGATCCTGGTCCGAATCAGCTCTTTCCGGAGAGCAACCATGCGGAAATACCCCTTGGCCTGCTTCTGGATCATCGCGTTTCTGGCTGGATGTAGCGATTCTACTCCCCAAACTGAAGGATTACCTGCCATGAAACTGACATCCACCGCATTTTCGGAAGGATCGACCATCCCAAAGACGTACACCGGCGACGGCGAAGACCACTCGCCCCCGCTCCAATGGAGCGGCGCCCCCGACAAGACCAAAAGCTTCGCCCTAATTGCCGACGACCCGGATGCGCCGCTCGGCACGTGGGTACACTGGGTGATCTTCAACATTCCGGCCGATCAACATGAACTGGCCGAAGGCGTTCCGCCGGAAGGCACGCTCGGCAGCGGGGCGAAGCAGGGAAAGAACGATTTCAAGAAGATCGGCTACGGCGGCCCGGCTCCGCCCAAAGGCAAGCCGCACCGCTATTACTTCAAGCTCTATGCGCTGGACTCCATGTTGGAATTGAAAGAAGGCGCCAGCAAAAAAGACGTGGAGCGCGCGATGAAGGGCCACATCCTGGCCAGCGGCGAATTGATGGGACACTACGGCAGATGAATATAACAGGACTCGAAGTGCAAGCAAGTAGACCGTCCACTCTTTGCCGGTGGCTTAGCCCGAAGCGCAAGCGAGCAATGTCGATCGCCCTCGCTTGCGCTTCGGGCTAACGCGCCCGACTGAATGGGGATAGACACTCTGCGAGGCACGGTCCTTGCTTGCGCTGCGGGCTTGTAAGAAAATCTTTATCTGCTCTTCACCGCCAACCTAGCGTCGTGCACTACAATTCTCGCGCAAGTTGGTCTGCTGATATTTCAGTTGCAAATTCCTAAGATACGACTGACCCGGCAGTTATCCTGAAGACGATAAGCGGAGTCCCCTTATGACGATGAATCGTCCGTCAACTTCCGGAATGCGCAGCAGCGCGCTTCTGGTTGGTTTCGCGCTCTGTCTGTCGCTCGGCTGTAGTTCCGCACCGCCGGCAGAAGAAAAAGCGCCACCGGCCGTGGTGAAGTGGGAAGGCCCGCAGAAAGTCGCACTCGAAGAATGGACAGAGTTGGCCGGCACCACCGTGCCGTTGCCCGACCGCACGGCCCGCGTCGCCGCTCCCGTCGAAGGCCGCGTGATTTCATTGCTCACCGATCAAGCCGGCAAGTCGGTGACCGAAGGTCAGCGCATCGAGAAGGGCACCGTGCTCGTGCAGCTCGACACGACCATTGCCAAGGCCAATATGCAAGGGGCGGAGGCGAATCAGGCCGTATCGAAGGCGGAGGAACAGCAGGCTCAAAATGCACTGGAGCAAGCGAAATTCGATGTCAAGCGTCTGGATGAATTAAAGGCTCAAGACGAAAAACGGCCGCCCGATTCGACGCCGCTTGCCCAGCCAATTGACATTTTTAAGGCCAACCTCGCGTTGAAAGACGCCGAGGCCAAGCTCGCAGCCGCCAAGGCCAAGCTAACGGCAGGGGAGAAGCAGATCGAAGCGCTGCGCGTGCAAATGAACCTCTTGTCCTTGCACGCGCCGATCAACGGCCGCGTTGGCCGTATTCAGGCCGTCATCGGGCAAACGCTGCACGTCGGCGACAGTGTGGCCGACGTGATTGACCTGGACGACGAAATTGACGTGCTTTGTTTTGTTCCCGCGAAAGTAGTTGCCAAGCTGGCGCTCAAACAGCCGGCCCTCACCGGCGGCTTCGATGCCGACCCCGGCATTCCGCAGGCCGAAGGCGAAATCGCATTCATCAGCAACCAGGCCGACCCAGACACCGGCAACTTCGCGGTCAAAGTTCGCTTCTCGAACAAAGAGGCGAAGCTGGCGGGCAATCGCGTGCTGCGGGTTCGTGTGCTCACCACGCCGGGCCGCGAATGCCTGAGCATCCGCGAGGCGGCCGTGAGTGAAGACGAGCAGACGCCGACGGTCGTAATCGTCACCAACATCAAGACCGAGAAAAATGCCGAAGGCAAAGAGGAGACAACGGGAACCGCCAAGCGGCTGATGGCCGTAGTCGGCATCCGCGACCGGACCTTGCACCAGATCGAAATTGTGCGCCTAGAAGACCCGGAGAAGGATCCCGGCAAGAAATGGACGGGCGACGTGAAAGACGCGCACTTCGTGGTCGCAGGCGGCAACGGCTTGCAAACCGGCGACACGGTGAAGCTGGACGTGGATGAGGATTAGTTTATCCGCAGATTACGCAGATTGCACAGATTAGATTCAAATGCAATTCAAGAGCTGAGGGATGGATATGGAACCAAGGTCGGAGAAAGATCCGAGAACCTATGCGATGATTGGCGCTGCCATGGAGGTGCATCGCCAACTAGGGTGTGGCTTCCTAGAGGCAGTCTACCAACAGGCTTTGGCACTCGAGTTGGCCAGTCGAGCCATCCCGTATCGCCGGGAAATCGAGTTCCCTGTCTTCTATAAAGACGTTCAGTTGGAATGTAAGTACAAGGCAGATTTTATTTGCTACGAATCGGTAATCGCCGAGACTAAGGCTCTCAGTCAGCTCGGCAGCATCGAAGAAGCACAAATCCTTAATTACCTGAAAGTTACTGGTCTTGAAGTTGGCCTTCCCTTGAACTTTGGCAAGCCTCCTCTCGAATATCGTCGTTTCGTTCGTTCAAGAAACACGCTGGGAGGTCCTACGGACTAAGTTCATTTTGAATTTAATCTGTGTAATCTGCGGATAAACTTTTCAAATGTTTTCCTTGGCTTCTAAAGCTCGTCCCTTCTTCGGCGCAGTCGTCGTGACTGCGGTGTTGCTCACCGCCGGCGGCATCTATAGCGCGATGCAGATGCCGAGCAGTGTTTACCCGGAGGTGACCTTCCCGCGCATCGCGGTGGTCGCCAAGGTGCCCGACCGCGATGTGACCAACATGGAGATCAGCGTCACGCGCAAACTGGAAGAAGCGGTGATGGGCGTGCCGGGCGTTAGTCAGGTGCGCTCGAAAACGATTCGCGGCGGCAGCGAAATCTCAATCAACTTCACGCCCGGCACCGATATGAAGCGGGCGGAGCAACTTGCCTGGAACCGCATTGCCGCCCAGCGTTCGGAATTGCCACCCAACACCGAGCTGGTGGTCGAGCAAATGACGCCGGCGGTCACGCCCGTTATCTCGGTAGTACTCACGGGCGGCGAAAGCCCCGCCAAACTGCGCGACTATGCCTTTTACCAATTAGTGCCGCAAATCAAAAGAATCCGGGATGTGCAACGCGCGGTGGTGGCCGGCGGCGATATACGGGAAATCGAAGTGATTTGCCGTCCCGATGACTTGCTGGCCCACAATCTCTCCGCCGCCGACGTGGCGGATCAAATTGGTCAGTTGACACCGCGCCAACCGGTCGGCCGCATCGAAAATCAGCCGCTGGCATACATGCCGATCGTGAACGCGCTGCCGAACAAAGCCGCCGGAATTGAAAACCTGGTCATCTCCGCTCGCAACGGCCAACACGTGCGCGTACGCGACGTGGCCGACGTGAATATTCTGAATCAAGACCGCACCATGTCAATCGGCTACGCTCAGCAGGATGCGGTCGTCATCACCGTATTCCGCCAGCAGGGCGGCAATGTTGTCCAGATTTCGCGGGACCTGCGTGCGCTGTTGGAAGAACAGGGATTGACCTTGGCGCCGGATGATCCCAATAAGAAGCCGCCCCGGAACATTCAGGCGACCGTGGGGTACGACGATGCCGCCTTCGTGGTCTCGTCGGTAGACAATGTGCGGGACGCCATTGTCATTGGCGGCCTGTTCAGCATTCTCATCCTTCTCGCATTCCTGCAAGGTTTGCGGCCCCTAATCATTTGCATTGTGACGATGCTGGCCGGGTTGGCGCTCACCTGGCTCCTGTGGCTGGCCGTGGTGGCCATGCTGCGCTGGTTCGGCCCAGCCGGTTGGAGCCAATATGTGCACGATGCCCGCGATTTCGTTCTCGTGGGTGGTGTCGGCATCGCCTTCACCGTCATGGGAGTATTCTTTTGGCGGGCTACGCTGATCTCCGCACTTGCGATCCCGACCACGCTTGCGATTTCATTCCTGTTCCTGAAATGGACGGGTGCCACGCTCAACTTGATGTCGCTCGGCGGTTTGGCTGTCGGCATCGGCCTCATCATCGACGATACCGTCGTGGTCATTGAAAATATCGCCCGGCACCTGGAGGCGAAAAAACCTGTGCGGCCGGCGGCGGCTTCGCAACCAGCGGCCAGTCCGAATGGCGCAGGTCCAATCGTTCAGCCCGACCCGGTGGACGCCGCTTCCGGCGAGATCACCGGCGCGGTTATTGGCTCCACGCTCACCACGGTGCTCGTGTTCGTGCCGCTAGCGTTCATTGTCGGCGTGTACGGCCAGTTTTTTGCCGCTCTCAGTTGGTCCTTGTCGGTTGCGGTGCTCGTATCCATGGTCATCAGCCTTACGCTGGTGCCGGTTTTTGCCGCCAAGTTCCTGGCCGGCCAGCCCATGCGTTCTCCCGGTCGCTTTTACAACAGCGTGGCCCACATTTACGAGCTACTGTTGGCACGCGCCATTCGTTATCCGTGGGTCACCATGGCGGCGTCGCTCGCGGCCGTTTTCATTGGCATCGTGCTTTACACCGGCATCCCCAATCCATTTGCGAAGCGAGACGCCAAAGGACCGCCTGCGCCGCTGGTAAAGGGCGTTGAAACGGGGTTAATGCCGGAGATGGACGAAGGGGCTTTTCTGCTGGATTACTGGACACCGGCGGGCACGCCGCTGGCCGAAGCCGAACGCAAAGCGCGCGAGATTGAGAAAGTTCTTTCCGCCCATCCCGATGTCGAATCCTATGTTCGCCGAACTGGAACAGAGGATGGCATATTCGCTACGCAAACGAGCCGCGGCGATATCCAGGTCATTCTGCGGCCGGCCGAACTCGATCCCATGAGCCTGCTCACCAAGCCCGTTCGGCCGCCTTTGGAAGACCTTGAAAAGGAATTGAAACAGCAAGGCAAAACCGTGGAGAGCGAGAAAGAAGCCATCCGCCGGAAATACCGCCGCCGCGCACTTCAAAAGGTGATGGCGGAAGTGGAAGACGCCATCAAAGACTTGTTCTCAGAGCATCAGCTAAAGTTCGAAACCATCCAATTCATTGAGGATCAATTGAATGACCTTTCCGGCGCCAGTAGGCCAGTTGAGGTCAAGCTTTTCGGTCCCGATCAAAAAGAGTTGCGAAAGCTGGCCGACGATGTAGCCGAGGTGTTGGAGAAAAAGGGAAAAGGCCGCGGTATCCGTGAGGTGAACAGCAATGTCCACGGCGGCAACCCCGACCTGATGATCAAGATCGACAGCGTATATGCCGACCGGCTTGGCCTGAAGCCTGATGCCGTGGTGCGGCAACTCAAGGCCATCTTCCAAGGCCAGGTTGCCACGCAAGTGCCCGAGTCATCGTTGCGGTTGACCGACGTGCGGGTGCGCTACCCGGATTCCATCCGCTTCGGCAGGGAACCCGGAGCGCAGGGGAAAGGCTTTTTCGATCGCGAACGCTTGCTGGGCCAGCGCATCATGCTGCCCGACATCACGAAACCGGCAGGCCCAGTCGACACCGGCGGGCCCTTGACGGGCGTGATGCGCTCGGTGCCGCTTTCGGCCCTGGGCGAAGTGCAAGCCGTGCGCACGCCGGATGAACAATACCGCGAAAATCAGCAGCCAGCCATTTTCGTGACCGCCGAACTGAAGCCGGAAGAAGCAGGATTAGGCTCGGTCGTTGCCGACATTCAGCGCTGGATGGGTTCAGAGGTGACGTTGCCGCCCGGCTACCGCTGGGAGATGGGCGGCCACTACATCCAGATGCAGCAAGCGTTCCACAGCCTGCTCGTGGTAATGATCGTGGCGGTCGTGCTCGTTTTCATCATGCTGGCCTTCCAGTTTCGCTCGGTGCTGCTGCCGCTGTTGATCTTCGCCACCCAGCCGCTGTCGCTGGTCAGCGGCATGTTCGCGCTCTGGATCACCGACACGCCGTTGAATGTCTCGAGCTACATGGGCGCGATTCTGCTCGTCGGCCTCGATATGAAAAACGGCATCCTGCTGGTCGAGTACATCCAACAGCTGCGGAAGGAAGGCATGCCGCTGCGCGAGGCACTGATGCTGGCCGGCCGCACACGCTTCCGGCCGATCCTCATGACCAGCCTGGCCGCGATTCTGGGTCTTTTTCCTTTGGCCCTGGGCATTGGCCCCGGCGCGCAGATGCAGCAACCGCTGGCTATCATGGTGATCGGCGGCTTGACGGCCAATATGCTCTTCACGCGCGTGGTAATTCCGGTGGGGTTTTTGCTGATGGAACGCCGCAAGCAGCAACCGGCCGCGGTCACAACCGCTCCGCCGCCCCGGCCGGATGGAGTCGCGGTTGTTCCGCCGGCGCCGGTGGTGGTTCCGAACTGATTCGTCAATGTTCTTTGACTCACCCAGGGACTTCCGTCCCTGGGCTTTCGTTAGACGGAAAGACTTACGGGAGAACTCGCATGCGAATCTGCTACTTGCTCGTCGTCGCGTTCCTGTTGCCGTCTTTCACCATTGCCGCCGAGCTGGAACTCGTGCAAACGATTCCCCTCAAGGGCAAACCCGGCGGCCTGGACCACTTGGCGCTCGACTCGAAGCGCGATCGCTTGCTGGTCGCCAACAAAGCCAACAACACGCTCGACGTGGTCGATCTCAAGGCAGGCACGCTCATCAATCAGGTGCCGAACCAAACCGGCATTCAGGGCATTGCTTATGCTCCTGATCTCGACCGCATTTACGTGGGCCTTGGGGCCAACGGCCTGTGCAACGTTTTCGACGCGGAATCGTACAAAGTCGTGAAGACCATCAAGTTCGCCGATGATGCCGACAATGTGGCCTACAACCCCAAGACGCATCTCGCATACGTGGCCCACGCCGAAAAGTCGCTGGCGGTCATTAGTGGCCGGACCAACACGGTCAAAGCCGATATCAAGCTTTCGGCGGCCGCGGAGGAATTCACCCTTGAACAGAAGCGCCCGCGGCTTTACGTGAATACCCCGTCGCCCTGCCAGGTCATTGTCATCGACACGGACCGGAACGAGGTGATCAACACTTATCCCGTTAAGGCGGCAAGCGCCGCACATCCAATCGTCGTGGACGAAACGAACCGTCGTCTGTACATCGGCTGCCGCAAGGAGCCGATGGTGGTCATACTCGACAGTGAAACGGGCAAGGAGATTGCTACCGCGCCAATTGCCGGCGGGGTGGACGACTTATTTCTGGATAAAGCGCGTAAACGACTATACGCTTCTTGTGGCGACGGGTTCCTTGTCGTTTTCAAGGTATCCGATGCGGATCACCTGGAAGAAGTGGAAAAAATCCCCACAGCGAAAGGGGCTGCTACTTGTGTCTATTCGGCCGGAACGGGCCGACTGTATCTCGCGGTACCGCGGCAGGAAGGTAAGGACGGCCCGGAAATTCGCGTCTTCCAGGCGAAGCCGTAATCAGGGCTTCGGCAGCGGCGGGGCCGGCAGCTGCTCAGGCGCACATAGATCGAGCACGGGTTCGCCAGTGGCCGCCAGCAGATCGGCCCGGGCTTGCCGCACCGAGAGCAAGGCATCGAGATAAGCGCCCTGACCCAGTAGTAACTGCCGGCGAACGTCGATTACCTTGAGAATGTCGAGACCCGGTTCGCCGGCTTGGAATAGCCGTTCCATGTCGTCAAATGCCTGCTGCCTTGCGGGCAACGTTTGCGTGCGCAGCAACTCCAAGGTTTGCTGCGCCTTTTCGATTCGCGACAGGGCGGCGGCCACGTCTTGCATTGCCGTAACTTCCGCCTGCCGCAATTGCGCCGCCGCTTGCGCTTGCTCGGCCTGGCTTTCGAGGATCTCGCCCTTGTGGGTGTTGGGAAAAGGCAGCGGCACGTTGACTTGTACCCCGATCCAGACCGTGTTGGTGTTGTCGTATGCAAATGCTGGACCGACGACCGGATTGCCAAAGCGGTTGGCCACGGTGAGGCGGGTCTTCGCCGAGGCTTCCGAAATCGCGAGGCGGCGCGCGTTCACATCAGCTCGACGGGTAACGGCCAGATCGCACAGTTCCGCCGGGTTCCAGGCTAGCGGCGGCAACTCCAAATGTCCCATGATCTCAAATCCGCCGACCGGGCCCATCGCGCGATAGAGATCCTGCCAGGCAGCCGTTAGCGCCTCGTGTCCACTCGCCAGTTGATCCTGCGTGTTACTGACCTCAATCTGCGCTACGATCTTGTCCGGGAGCCGCAATTTGCCCGTTTTGATCAGTCGCTCCACGTCTTCCACGAGCCGTTGGTTCACCCGCAGCGTCTTCTCCAGCAGCTCCAGCTTTTGCTGGCGGTAAACGACGTTGTAAAACGCGCGAATTACCTGAATGGCCACGGTTTGTTCTTCGAATGCGATCTCCCATTCGGTGCGCGTAAGTGAAGCGGCTGCCATTTCCTTCCGTATTCTCCGCTGCTGGCGCACTTCCACTTCCCAGGTGATCAGATTCTCGACCGGTGCGTTGAAAGTGGTAGACGCTGGATCGTTCGGTGTAAACGCGGCCTGAATGCGGTTCTCGGACACCGGGTTGAAAGGGTAGGTATTGGCGATGACAACCCGCGCGGAGGCGATGCCGCGCTCGTGGCGCTTGACCGCCAGGCCGGGATTGTTTTGCAGCGCGTAAGCGATGACGTTGCCCACCGTGAGGCTGGGCAACTTCTGTTCAACCGGTTGCAATACCGGGGCTGGCTGCTGCGCGCGCAGGCATGCGGCGAGTGCCAGCAGGTAGCCCAAGCCCGCCAGACACCGCCACAAAGTCGCACCACCAATCGCGGCGCCCGCCTTCATGGCCTTGAATTACCCCCGATTCGCAACGGCGCAAGATGGCCAAACTCTGTCGACAATGCCGGTAATCTTGTATCGGCAGGATTTGCCGGCGAAGTGCATGAAAAAGGAGTCTTCCTCGCTTACGCTTCGGGCTCCTAGCTTTGACTTATTTTTTCAATAAGAGCGGCAGCGGCTGTGCCACGCGGCCCGGCGGGCGAACGCCGGGGCCTTGCTTGGTCGCGCCGAGGTCGGCATCCATTTTCGCGACGAATTCCTGTAACCGCTTCACGATCTCCGGATGCTTCTCCGCCAGGTCGGTGGTTTCACCGATGTCGGCATCGAGGTTGTACAACTTCGGCGTGAACTTCTCGCCCTTCGGCAAAGGCGGCGCCGGCTTGCCTGTATTCTCGTTTTGTGGCGCGATGGCCAGCTTCCAGGGGCCAGAGCGCACGGCTTCGAGCTTGTTGCCGTTGAAGTAATACTGCGCCTCGCGCGGCGATTCCTTGCTCTGGCCAAGCAACAGCGGCAGAATGTCGGCCCCGTCGATCTTGCGGTCATCGGGAACTTTGCCGCCAGCGAGCTTCACATACGTGGGTAGCAAGTCGATGTTCGCAGTCACGGCATCGCAACTGCTGCCGGCCGCGATGTGGCCAGGCCACCAGGCAATAGTAGGCTCGCGCATTCCACCCTCATAAGTCCCGCCCTTCCCGCCGCGCAGCGGGCCAGCGATGCCGCCGTTTTTTCCTTGCGTGAGCCACGGCCCATTGTCACTGGTGAAGATCACCAGCGTTTTTTCATCGAGCTTCAGTTCGCGGAGCGTGTCGAGCACGCGGCCGGCGCTGGCATCGGCCTCCTCCACCCAATCGCCGTAGGTGCCGTTGGCTGATTTCCCACCGAACGACTGGCCAGGGTGCAGCGGCACGTGCACAGCCGTGTGCGCCAGATACAGGAAGAACGGCCGGTTTTTGTGTTCGCGAATAAACTTTAGTGACTCTTCCGTGTAGCGTTCGGTGAGCCGGTCCTGGTCCGCGGGCTTGAGTGTCTCGATTACCCGCTGGTCGCGCACCAGCGGCAACGGCGGCTTGCGCTTGCCGGCCGGCACATCGGCCGCGCCGTCCCACTCGCCGCCCATATCGTTGGAATACGGCAGGCCCAGGTAATGATCGAAGCCGCGATGGGTGGGCAGAAACTCTGGTTGGTCGCCGACGTGCCATTTGCCAATGCACATCGTCGAATAGCCCTGGCCCTTCAGCAAGCTCGCAATCGTGGACTCTTTCTCGCTCAGGCCAACGCCGGAAGCCGGGAAGATGACCTGCGGCAACGACACCCGCTTGGCATAACAGCCCGTGAGAAACTGCGCTCGCGACGGCGTGCAGACCGGGCAAGCGTAGAACGACGTGAGCTTCATCCCTTCCTTCGCCATGCGCTCCAAATTGGGCGTCCGGTTCTTTGACTGCGGGTTGAACGGCGTAATGTCGCCGTAACCCATGTCATCCATCAGGAAGATGACGAGATTCGGCTTCGCCGGCACATCAGCCGCAGGGATGCTGGCCACCAAGGTGATTAACTGAGAAAGGGAGAGGACGAATTTCATGATGGCTTGCCGTTTGAACAAAGGGAATGCGACGGCGGCATTCAGCCTGCCGCGTTCGGGAAACAAACCACGCCTCAAGCTATTTCGTATTGCCCAAACTAGCCCGCGCCGCCGGCTCTGGCCATATCGTGCCATTGCCATCGTCTTGATACTTTCTTGATATTCCGCTCATCAATCTTGACGGAAATTTTTCCTGACTCTGCCTATGATGCCCACAACCCAATTGCACGAAAGGAAAAAGAAAGCATGTCCGACTTCGTTATCCTTGCGCTCTCGGTCGTGTTTTCGATTCTCACGGTCGGCCTGCTGATCCTGTGCGATCGGCTGCTGGAGGGACGCGCATGAATGCCATGGAAGTCCTGGGCGCGCTCACTGCAGCCGCGCTGCTGGCGTATTTGACCGTAGCTTTGCTCAAGCCGGAGTGGTTCTCATGACTGCCAACGGTTGGCTCCAACTTGCTATCTACTTCGGCGTGCTGCTGGCACTAGTCCGGCCACTCGGCTGGTATATGGCCCGCGTCTATCAGAACCAGCCGTGCGGGCTCGATGGCGCCCTGGGCTGGCTCGAACGGCTCATCTACCGCGTTGGCGGCGTTGACCCGAAGCAGGAGATGAACTGGAAGGTTTACACCGTAGCTATGTTGCTATTCAAGCTGGCTGGCTACGTCTTCCTGTATCTGCTTCTGCGCGCCCAGCACCTTTTGCCGGATGGACCAGATGAAAAGTACCTGTCCACGCCCATGACGGCCGACCTCGCGTTCAATACGGCGGTTAGTTTTATCACCAACACGAACTGGCAGGCATACAGCGGCGAAAACACACTCAAATATGGCTCGCAAATGCTCGGTCTCGCGGTGCAGAACTTCCTCTCTGCCGCCACCGGCATGGCGATTCTCGTGGCGCTCATACGCGGTATCGTTCGGCGGCAGGCCAACACCATCGGCAACTTCTGGGTCGATGTCACGCGCTCCACGGTTTACATTTTGTTGCCGCTGTCGGTCATCGTGGCCGTGCTGTTGGTTTCGCAAGGCGTGATTCAAAACTTCCGGCCGTACGCCACGGCGACACTGGTACAGGCACAAGAGATTGAAGAGCCCAAGAAAGATGCGGACGGCAAGCCGGTGCTCGACAAGGATGGCAAACCGGTTACCGAAAAAAAGACGAACACCGAGCAAACCCTGCCGATGGGACCGGCCGCGTCGCAGATAGCGATCAAGCAACTGGGCACCAACGGGGGTGGTTTTTTTGGTGTGAACTCGGCTCACCCGTATGAGAACCCGACGCCGCTGAGTAACTTCCTCGAAGTGTTTTCGATCCTCATCATCGCAGCCGCATTGTGCTGGACCTTTGGCGAGATGGTGGGTGATCGAAGGCAAGGCTGGGTGATTCTCACGGCCATGATGGTTGTTGCTGTTCCATTGACCATTGGCTGCGTCTACGCCGAACAGAGCGGCGTTCCCGCACTCAGCGATGCCGGCGTGGATCAGCAAGCCAGTGCCATGCAATCCGGCGGCAACATGGAGGGCAAAGAAGTTCGCTACGGCATCACGAACTCAGGCCTCTGGGCTTCGGCCACCACCTGTGCGTCCAACGGTAGCGTGAACTCGATGCACGATTCATATACGCCGCTCGGCGGTCTGGTGCCGATGTGGTTGATTCAGCTTGGCGAAGTGATTTTCGGAGGCGTGGGCAGTGGTTTATACGGCATGCTCATGTTCGCGCTGGTCGCCGTATTCATTGCCGGTCTGATGATCGGCCGCACGCCGGAATACCTCGGCAAGAAGATCGAAGCCTTCGAAATGAAGATGGCGGCCCTGGTGATCCTCATTCCGCCGCTGGTCGTGCTCATCGGCACGGCCATTGCCGTCAATGGCGCCGGCCTGAAATACACCGACCCCGATAGCAAGGAAGAAAAACCCACGCTCAGCAATCCCGGCGCTCATGGCTTTTCGGAAGTGCTGTATGCATATAGCTCCGCTGGCAACAACAACGGCAGTGCCTTCGGCGGGTTGAATGCGAACAACCCGTTTTACAACGTGACCCTGGCCATCGCGATGCTCATCGCTCGCTTTTGGCTCAAAGTCCCCGTTCTTGCCATTGCCGGCGCGCTGGCGCGCAAGAAATACACGCCGCCGGGGGCCGGAACATTGCCCACGCACGGGGCCCTGTTCGTCGTCATGGTTGTTGGCTCCGTCTTACTGGTCGGCGCGTTAACCTTCGTGCCGGCACTGGCGCTAGGGCCGGTGGTGGAACATTTGCAAATGATGACGCGCTAAATCGCAAGCCCACGGACGGAAGTCCGTGGGGCTTCGAAAAGGATATTCCCATGGTCGCTCCCGCCAAAGCCCGACCGCTGTTCGACCCGTCCATTGTTAAGCGGGCGTGCGTCGATGCGTTCAAGAAGCTCAATCCCCGGCACCAGTTGCGCAACCCGGTGATGTTCACCGTGTTTGTCGGCAGCATCCTCACGACGATCCTGGGCATCCACGCCTTCATTATGCGCCCGGAGTCCGTGCCGCTATTCAGCTTCGCGATCCATTCCTGGCTGTTCATTCTCGTCATCTCGGCCTGGCTCTGGTTCACGGTGCTGTTCGCGAACTTTGCCGAGGCCATGGCAGAAGGGCGCGGTAAGGCGCAGGCAGATTCGCTGCGCGCGGCCCGGCGCGATGTTATGGCAGCGAAGCTCGAAGCGCCGAAACGCGATGCGGCTCAAACCCAAGTGAATGCATCGCAACTTCGCAAAGGCGATGTGGTGCTGGTCGAAGCGGGCAACATGATCCCGGCCGACGGTGAAGTGATCGAGGGGGTGGCCTCCGTGGATGAAAGCGCCATCACCGGCGAAAGCGCGCCCGTGATTCGCGAAAGCGGCGGCGACCGGTCGAGCGTCACGGGAGGCACCCGCGTGCTTTCCGATTGGCTCATTGTCCGCGTTACCGCCAATCCCGGCGAGACCTTCCTTGACCGTATGATCGGCCTGGTGGAAGGCGCCAAACGGCAAAAGACGCCCAACGAAATCGCGCTCGACATTCTCCTCGCGGCCATGACGATCATCTTCCTGATCGTCTGTGCGACGCTGTTGCCGTTTTCGCGCTTCAGCGTGGACGAGGTGCGCAAAGTCGAGCCTGCCGCGCACGCCCTACCAGTAACGATGACGGTGCTTGTCGCACTGCTCGTGTGTCTAATCCCAACGACCATCGGCGGCCTCCTTTCCGCCATCGGCATTGCGGGCATGGACCGCATGATTCAGGCCAACGTCATCGCCATGTCGGGCCGGGCGGTGGAAGCGGCCGGCGATGTGGATGTTTTGTTACTGGATAAGACTGGAACCATCACACTGGGCAATCGGCAAGCCGTGGAGTTGATTCCAGGGCCTGGCGTGCAACCGGGCGACCTTGCCGATGCCGCGCAACTGGCATCGCTGGCCGACGAGACTCCGGAAGGGCGCAGCATCGTGGTGCTGGCCAAAGAGAAGTACGGCCTGCGCAGTCGCAATATTCACGAGATTGGCGCCACGTTTATCCCGTTTTCGGCGCAAACCCGGCTCAGCGGCGTGAACCTCAACGGCCGCTTGGTCCGTAA
>Ga0070732_10000579_pt1 | contig 22365 bp, 18 predicted proteins | sample Coa_R1_5_FD_66449 | JGI IMG/M metagenome (GOLD analysis project Ga0070732, IMG submission 66449) | Surface soil microbial communities from Centralia Pennsylvania, which are recovering from an underground coalmine fire - Coalmine... | ecosystem: Environmental > Terrestrial > Soil > Unclassified ... | reverse complement strand
TAGACGCGTTCTGGCTGAGATGACGAGATTACATCCGTCGCCGGTGGTCCGATTGATTATGGAGCTAATAGAGCTTCATGCGGAGATGATCGAGCCGGTCTCGCTTGCGAAGCAGGTTTGCACAGATCCTGACGACGATAAATTTCTGGAAGCCGCTTTGGCAGCGAATGCCCATTACGTGATCAGCGGTGATAAAGCACTCCTTCGCGTGAAAAAATATCTCACCGTCGAAATCCTTAGACCTTCTCAGTTCCTATCGGTGATCTCCCCCTGAGTGGTTAATGCCGTTTGCGCTGAGTCCTTTCGCGTCCTGTTAGGAGAGCGAAAAGCCTCCTGTTGCCTATGGCCTTTGGCTTATGGTGTAGCTACTCCCGGTGCGACCATCGCTTTGGATGAGACTCCATGTTTCATCCTGAGACGCGACTCTGACATAAACTCGGATATATCTCATCACGCCCTTGAGAATCAATAGCTTAGCTGTGCCCCGGTTTGGCCGACCTATTGCTCTGGATGGTTTGGGTACCCTTGCGCGCAGTGTCCCTGCGCCTTGGTATCCGAGAGCAGTTCAAGAGCGGAGTGGAAAAAATAATGAAGGTGGCGGCTCTAGCTGCGGAAGAATCCTGCGTGGTCAAGCTGGCACAGTTTTTCCCTGAGGCCATCCCGGTAAGGATTCCTGTGCGGGTCAGCCGGCCCACACTCAAGCCGGCAGCGGTGACAGAAGCTACCATCATCGAATTCGGCACTCCGCAGGAAGTGCTGTTTGCTTCCAATCTTCCGTTGGATTTTGAGGACCATGTTCATCTGGAAAACTCTGATGGCTCTCTGGTGATTGAGGCCGAAGTAGTGGCCATGCAGCTTCATCAGGGAAAAACTGCCATTGCGGCGCGCTTCTTGAAGAACGTCACCAACTGGATCATCAAGAAATGACAACTGCGACAGCCAACTTCAGTGAGATTGCGGCGTTCTGGCGGACCGCTCGCAGGCTTTACACCATCTATTCGGAGTTGAATCGCAGCTTTGAAATCGGGCTTCCTCTGTGCACAGAACTGGAATATCCGGCGGACCGGGCCGAGCCGGAGGTGATTGCCCGCGTACAGCAATGGCTGGAACAGATGGACAGCCGCGTGCAAACCTGGCAACTGCGGCAACTCCTGCAAAGCACGAACCTGCAGACGGAAGAAAATCTGCACGCCTTGATTTGCCGCCACCTGGAAAAGAAAAACAAGACTGAGATTGATCACGACAAGATTGATTTCCTGCTGGTCCAGTATTTCGCTCATTGCGCTCCTCAAGCGCCTTACGAGCAGGCAATTCAGTTGAAGGATGTGGCCGCGGTCCTGGAACCGATTCTGGGCACAGCTCCGGACAAGTTCCCTGACTGGGCCGCAGGCCTGGATGAAAAACTGGATACTTTGAACCGATGCAACAGCCTGGAGGAACTGCAAAAGTCGAATGCTCTTGTGGACGTAAGAGAGCTGAAGCAATCTCTGGGTGAGAGGTACCTTGAGGTGCCGGCATTGGTTGCTTTCACACGGTTCAACTTCCTTGCGCGCCGGGCATTCTTTCGTGCCATGCATCTGGATCTCCACGCTATCCGCATCGCCCTGAATGAGCTGGATGTTCGCGGCATCACCGCCGTAGATTGCAAAGAGGCTGGGCTGACGGACCAGGAATCTCTGGAGCACATTCGGCACGTGGTCCATCAGTGGAAGACGCCGTTTCGGGCACCCTATTCCGGAGGAAATTCTTTTAACCAGCTTGTGGTTTTGCGCCATATCCTGGAAGGGGTTGTGGAGAATCCGCCGGAACCAGCTAAACTCGCTCCTCCACCGGACCAGCAACCAGAAGCCCAGGTATCGGCAGCACCCGCGGCCCAGATATCGGCAGTACCCGCGGCGCAGATATCGGCAGCACCCGCGGCTCAGATATCAGCTTTGCCGGCGGAACCTGCACCAGCAGAACCTAAGTCCGTAGAACCTGCGCCGCCCGAACCGCAGCCAAAAGCGAAAGATGCGCCTGCACCGGTAGAGGCAACGAAGGAAGCTCCCTCTCAGGTTAAAGCTGAGGCACAAGCCTCTCCGCTCACTACCTCTCATGGCGAGGGTGATGTTCATTTTGAGCAAGACACCTATCTGGAGCAGTGCATTGGAGATCTGACCCGGCAGTTGCTGGCGGTGCCTCCGAAGAGGGGCGCCAGTGTGACTCCCATTACGCTGGGCGGCTGCAAATTGTTGATTGCCACATGGGAAGCAGAAGCATTCACCAAAGGTACAGATGAGATTGCTACCGTGCTGCAACGGGCAGTCGCGGCAAGGACCATTCTCTACGTATGTGTGGAACGCCAAAAGAAGCACGAACCGACCGATCTCTACGTTGCCTTGGAGATTGCTCATCTGGCGGCTGAAGAAATGCGTCACCAGGTTGAAAAAGCGAAGCAGGTTAGAAATATTGATGCAGCCGTAAGCCTGGCCGCCACCAATAAACGCCTTCTGGGACTCATTGCAGAAGGCGAACAACTCAGCAAGTGATGGAAGGTCTGTGCAGAATTCTCACGTCGTATTAATCATCGCCGACGATGCTGCTTTCCCCCGCGACCTGCTGGGGCGCTGGCAAACAGAGCGCATTGTGCCTGCCTTTACCGTCATGAGCACAGAGCTTTTTCACGGTGCTGCCCTGGGCAATTTTGATGTAGCCATCATCGGCCCGGTCCGGAATGGCAGAATTTCATCCATCCTCAAGAGCATGGAAACAGGATCATATCCGGTGATCTGTATTCTGGAGACCACCAGCGAGGTCCACCGGCTTCGGGCTGAGTACCCGCGACTGCTGCTTATGCAGCAACACGAAAATTGGCTGGATACACTGCTGTTGCTGGCTTCCGAGTGTTTGAAGAGAGTGGATCTTACCGCGCGCGTGCGCAAGGCTGAACAGGCATCCGCCATGAATGGCCGCAACGCCGCTCTGGGACGCTACATGCTGGAGAACCGGCATGGGCTCAACAATCTGCTGACCTCCGTTCTTGGCAACGCCGAGTTACTGTTGCTGGAAAGCGACAGTCTGCGTGAAGCAGCCCGCGAACAGGTGGAGACCATTCATACCACGGCTTTGACCATGCACGAAATCATGCAGCGCTTCTCTTCGATTGCCGTGGAAATGCAGGTTGCTGAGAAACCGTCTCAGGATGAGACATCCCAGGCGTCTCACATGACTGCTTCGAGTTGATAAGCCATTACCATCTCCCCCGAAACCCGCTTGCTTTCAGCAGGTTACCTGTGAGACGAAGCTCACGGCTGAAGGCGGCAACTTGGTTGTGCAATTGCTCTGCAACCTAGATGGATACATCTGATTGGGGCCAGTTTTGAAGAAGATTCTGATCGTTGATGATTCGCCGGCCGAAGTGAAGCTGATGCAGGCGGTATTGGACCGTGCGGGATACCCCTCTGTGGCCGTACACGATCCCATGCGGATCGAGCAGATGATTGATTCCGAGCGCCCGAGCCTGATCCTGCTGGATGTGGTGATGCCTCAGCGAAATGGTTTTCAGGCCTGCCGCGAATTGAAAGGCAACGAGGAATACCGCCGCATTCCGGTGGTCATGGTGAGTTCCAAGAACATGGATAGCGACAGATTCTGGGCAAAGCAGCAAGGGGCCGACGGATATGTTTCCAAGCCCTTTACCAGCGAAGAGCTGTTGGGTGCAGTGCAGAAGTTAGTAGGCTGAACACAAATGTCTGAACCAGAGCAACTCGAACCGCTAGCGGAAGCTGAACAACTTGAGCTTCTGCCCCCTTCCGTGCCGGAGCGGCAATACTGTGTTTTCCGGACGGGACGCGAGCGGTTCTGTTTTTCTGTGCTGGATGTGGAGGAGGTAGTGGAGTGGCCGAACCTGACCAGAGTTCCGCTATCTCCCACATTTCTGATGGGCATCTTCAATCTGCGCGGTTCGATTGTGCCCGTGGTTGATATCGCCTTTACTGAAGGTCGCAGACCGGACGTATCGCCGCGTCATGTAGTTGTCGCGGCCATGCGGGCTGATGGCGGCAACGACGATCTGCGGATTGGAATTGCGGCGGACGAAGTGATTGGTACTTACAACACTTCAGAGCCGCTGCTGGTTGATGAAGCGCCGCTGGATGTCCCGCACTGCTGCGGCATGTTACGGCATGAGGATCGTCTGGCGTTGGCCCTGGATTTAAAAAGACTGACGGAGGCATTTCCCGTCCCGGTCATTTGAAATTGGTAGTGGGCGGTCTGATTTTTTGAAAGCCCTGATTGCACGAATGTCGCGAGATATTTTGTTGGCACCTGGAGTAGCCGCAGGATTTTTGGAGGAGTTATGAAAGGTCGTTTAAACCGAGCGCTATGGATGTTGATCCTGTTCGACATTGCAGCACTGTTTGGGGTCTTGCTGCTGGCGTTCTATGGCGGGCAGCGCGCCCACACCGCTGCCGGGATCACTGATGTCAGCGGCCTGAACACCTATGTCATTGTGGCCGCTGTGGTGGCGCTCGCCGCTGGTGTTGTGACATGGATTGGGATCGCCAACAAGGTCATGGCTCCGGTAAAGCACCTGGCTGACTTCTCCGAGAAGCTCTCTCAGGGAGACTATCGCGCCAAAGCGAGCACTGAGTCCGCCGACGACTTTGCTTACATTGCGGAGAACCTCAACCGCGCGGCCGAGGAATCCTCCCGCGCCATGTTCAATCAGACCGCCCAGGAAAGCCTGCAAAAGAGCGTGACTGAATTTCTGACCATCACCAGCCAGATTGCCCGTGGCGATCTCACGCTGCGTGGCCGGGTCACCAGCGACGCATTGGGCAACGTGGTGGACTCCGTCAACTACATGCTGGACAACTTCTGCAAAGTGCTGGAGCGCGTGCGCAAAGCTGCAATTGACGTGCAGAGCAGCGCCAACGAAATTCTGATCGCCTCGGAAGAGATGTCGTCCGGCGCCATCCAGCAGGACCAGGAAATCACCAACACTTCCTCCGCTGTGGAGCAGCTTACGGTGTCCATGAAGCAGGTATCCAACAACGCTGAAGCCAGCGCGGAAGCCGCCCGGCGGGCCCTGGACGCAGCCGAGCAGGGAAACCGCTCCGTACACGACACGCTGGAAGGCATGCAGCGGATTCGATCTTCCGTGCAGGCAACGGCCAAGCGCATCAAGGCATTGGGCGACCGTTCCCTGGAAATTTCTGAGATCGTCAACGTAATCAATGACATCACCGAGCAAACCAACTTGCTGGCCCTGAACGCTGCCATTGAGGCCGCCCGCGCCGGTGAGGCCGGCCGCGGCTTCGCGGTGGTGGCCGATGAAGTCCGCAAGCTGGCGGAACACTCGCGCAACGCTACCAAAGACATCGCCGCTCTGATCAAGGCCATTCAGGCGGAAACGAACGATGCCGTGGTGGTAATGGAAGAAGGCACCAAGGAAGTGGAAATCGGAGCCAGGCTGGCCGATCAGGCCGGCAAAGCGCTGGAAGCCATCTCCACCGTGGTGCGCCAGTCGGCAGAACTGGTACAGGAGATTTCCCTGGCTTCCAAACAGCAGGTGCGCGGCACAGAGGGCGTGGCCAATGCCATGCAGATCATCTCCAACATCACCCGCCAGACTTCACAGGGCGCGCGGCAAACGGCGCGCACTGTGGAGCAACTGGTGCACATGTCAGAACAACTCAATGAAGCGCTGTCGCAATTCCGTGTTTCGTCTCCCGTCGAAGCACGACCGGAATTGGTAGCTGCGGCCCGTCGCTAAGGCTGCTGAAAGACGAACTGGGGGAGGCAGCCACTTGTGAGTGTGAGCGAACACGAATTGAGGGAGATACGTGGATTGATCGAACAGCGTTCGGGAATGCTGTTTGACCAGTCGCGTGAACGCTTCTTTTCCGGCCGTGTGCGCGAATACCTGGAGGCGCGCAGGCTGGCGAACGGCACGGAGTTGATCCGGCTCATCAAGAACTCCAACGTGGAATATGACTCTCTGCTCCAAAGGCTGCTGACGCAGGAGACATCGTTCTTCCGCTATCCCGCAATTTTCGACGTTCTGGAAAAGCGGGTCCTGCCTGAGCTGCACATGAAGAAGTTCTGGGAGAGCCCGCGCTCACTGCGCATCTGGAGCGCCGGGTGCTCCACCGGCGAGGAGCCATACAGCATCGCCATGACCATTGCAGAAGCGCTGGAGTTCGCGGATGCCTGGAACATTCATATTCTGGCCACTGACGTCAGCCGCCAGGCGCTGGACCATGCCGAGCACGGCATTTATGGCGAGCGCGAGATTGAAGCGCTGAACCTGCGGCAGCGTGAACAATATTTTTCCCGCACCAATGGCCACTACGTGGTCAAGCCGCGAATTCGCAACATGGTCACCTTTGCCCCCATGAACCTGGCCCAGGTTGTGTACATGGGCAAGTTTGACTGCATTTTTTGCATGAACGTGCTGATCTACTTCGCCAAAGATCTGCAGGCGCAGTTGATCCAGCGTTTTTATGAGTACCTGGAGCCCGGAGGGTATCTCTTCCTTGGCCATGCTGACTCTGTGGCCAAGGCAGATGTTCCTTTCGAAACTCACATTTATCAGGATTCGCTGTTGTATCAGAGACCCGGAGCATCACGCAGGGCGGGCGTGGCGGTTGAGCAGGAGAAAGCGTGAACGAGCAGAACGCAGAATTCGTAGAGATCTTCCTTCAGGAAGCCTCTGAGCACCTGCAATTCCTGCGGGAATACTCAGGCATCCTGCTGGATCCTTATCCGCAGCCGCCGGACATCGAGCGTCTCTACATCTCTGCCCACACCCTGGCCGGCACCTCGGCTTCTTATGGTTTTCCGCTGTTTTCTGAAGTGGCGGGAAAGCTTGCCCACATCTTTCAGTACGCGATGAATGCGACCATCGGGCACGATGCCGCCGGCCCTCTGGTCGAATTCATCTCCGAAGGCATTGCCGTGCTGGAAACGAACCTTCTGATGATCAGCGCCAACGCAGTGGAAGCGGCGGAAGACATCGGCAGCTTTAAGCAACGGTATCCGTTTGCCTTCCAGGGCGCAGTACAGCCTGCTGTTCAACCCGAGAAGGCCCCGGCAGAGCAAGTTTCTGCAACTCCAGCCGAAACTGAAACCATCTCGACTCCGCCGCTGCCGCAGGATGGTGAGGTCCCGGCCGAGATTCTGGAATTCTTTGTTCCTGAGGCGGAAGAGCACCTTCAGGTTGTAACCGATTGTCTGCTGTCGCTGGAGACCAATCCCAGTCCTGACCAGATTCATCGCCTGCTGCGGGCCATGCATACAGTGAAAGGCTCGGCGGCCCAGGTCGGGTTGCAGCGTATTGCGCGCGTGGCCCACCGCGCGGAAGACCTGATTAGCCGGGTAAGGGATGGAGCGCTGCGTCCCAGCGCAGACATTGTTGATATCTGCCTTGAAGCAGTAGATGCGCTGAAAAAGTTCCTCTATCGCCAATGGAGCGATGAGGATTCCATGCAATCCGCAGTGCGGGCCCTGTTTGCCCGCATCGCGAGACTGGTTCCGGAAGAGCAGCAGGTTGAAGCGCAGCCGGAAGCAGAGCACGAAGTACAGCGCGAAGAGCAGCAAATCCAGGCGTCTCCGGACGCGGTCGCCCAGCTTCAGGCTGATGATGAGATTCTGGAACTGGATACCCCGGTCCGCCAGCCGGAGCCCCCAGCGCCTGTGGCAGCTCCCGTTGCACAAGAGATCAGCAAGCCGCCGGAAAAAGTTGAGGCCGCTCAAGATGCCCATTTGAAGAAGGAACCGGCGGCCACGCCACAATCTAAGTCTGTTCGTATCGCCCTCGAACGCCTGGATCGCATGATGAATGCGGTGGGCGAACTGGTCATCAATCGTACCCGGATGCTGGGCCGGGTGGCTGAACTTGAGCGTTTGGCGGACGTCCTGAACTTTTCCAAGGCGCGCATGCAGGATAAGGTTGCTGAATTTCAGGAAAAATACGAATTCAGCCGCATCAACTCTCTGCCGGCACAGAAGAAGACAGCGGAGGAGATTTTCCCGTTGCGCGGCGGATATTCCAGCTATTCCCATTCCTTCGATCATTCGCTGGCTGAATTCAGCGAACTGGAAATGGACCGCTATGACGATTTCAACATACTCTCCCGCTCGCTCACGGAAATTTCCGCCGACATCACCGAGGTCCTGACCCAGCTCGACGGCTTTGTGCGCCGCGTGGACTCTGATATTGATGAGTTCACGAAACTGGCCCACCGCCTCCAGGATGAAATCACGCAGGCGCGCATGGTGCCGGTGGGCAATCTCTACACCCGTCTTTCGCGCACGGTTCGCGATGCGGCCAAAGCTGTCAACAAGAAGGTCGAGCTGACCCTGGCGGGCGCCGAAACAGAATTAGACAACAACATCATCCAGCAGATTTCTGACCCGCTGATTCATCTTGTCCGCAATGCTGTATCGCATGGCATTGAGCGTGATGAAGAGCGCTACGCCAGCGGAAAAAGCGAGCAAGGCAATATTGCCGTACGGGCCTACCATCGCGGCAATCACATCTACATCGAAGTGGAAGATGATGGGCGGGGAATCGATTTTGACCGCGTTCGCAGAATAGCCATCGAAAACGGAATGGTCACCGCTGAGGCCGCGGCGGAGATGGGCGAAGGCGACTTGCTCGACTTCCTGTTCCAGCCCGGATTCACCACGGCGCCGCGCAAAACCGAGCTGGCGGGACGCGGTGTCGGCCTGGACGTGGTTAAGTCCAATCTGGCCCAGCTCAATGGCGAAATCGAAGTAGAAACAGAAAAAGGGCGGGGTTCGCGATTCACGCTGAAGGTCCCGCTCACGCTGATCATCTCCCAGGCTTTATTTGTCCGCTGCGGCAATCATGTCTTTGCCCTGCCTCTATCTTTTGTTGAGGAGATCCGGCGTCTCCGCGTGAGCGAAATCGAAGAGGTTGGCGGAAAACTCATGACCAGGGTGCGCGACATGATCACTGAAGTCGTGCGCCTGGATGCGGCCCTGGGATTGGAAGGAATCCAGCCCGTTAACGGCTTTTTCCGCATGGTAATTGTGAATGTGGCAGGCCGCCAGGTCGGCTTGGTGGTGGAAGAGGTGATTCGCAAAGACGAAATCGTAATTAAGAGCCTGGGCGAATACTTGCGGAACCTGAAAATGTTTCCCGGCGCCACCATCGCTCCGGATGGCAGCCTGATCCTGCTTATTGATGTGAACCGGCTGGTGGCCGGTGAAGCCATTGAACGCCGTCCGCTGATGACCAGCGCCAACGCGGCGCGAATATTTGCTCCAGGCGCTGAAGCCGTGGCCCGAGGCTCCATCCCCGAAGAGGTAATTGATCCAGTGCGGGATGAAAAAGTGGTGGTGCTGGTTGACGATTCCATCAGTGTGCGCAAGTTCGTGGGACGCATGCTGGAAAAAGCCGGCTTCCGCGTGAAACTTGCGTCGGACGGCCTGGAGGCCTTGGAAATTGTTACCCAGATCCATTGCGATCTGGTGGTTACCGATCTGGAGATGCCGCGCACCAATGGCTATGAGTTGCTGAACCATCTGCGGCAGGACCCCGGTACGCGCAACATTCCGGTGATGGTGGTGACGTCGCGCGCCGGCGCCAAACACCGCGAACGCGCAATAAAAGACGGCGCATCCGCATTTTTGATTAAGCCAGTGCAGGAAGATCAGCTCATTACCGCCGTAACTAAACTGATCGGCAGCGGCGCGGATACAGTGACAACCAAGGTTGCAATGGCAGTGCAATAAAAGGGGAAAGGGTTACAGAGTACAGGTTACAGCAAAAGAAATGGCTGATGGAAAACGAATTCGAGTGTTGATCGTGGATGATTCGGCATTCATGCGCAAGGTGCTGCAAGCCATCATTGCCGCCGATCCTCAGCTCGAAGTGTGCGGCGAAGCGCGGGACGGCCGCGATGCAGTTACGCAAAATGAGGTGCTGAAGCCAGACGTGATCACCATGGACATCAACATGCCGCACATGGATGGACTGCAGGCGACAGAAATCATCATGTCCAGCAATCCGCGTCCTATCCTGGTGGTCAGTTCGGAGTCGCGCGAGGGAGCTGAAGTCACTCTGAAGTCTTTGGAATTGGGAGCGATCGATTTTGTGGCCAAGCCCACCGGCGGCATTGATCTGGACATGAATTCTGTTAAGGACGAGCTGTGCCGCAAGCTCAAGATGGCGGCCAAAGTGCGCGTGGTGCGCACCGCCACGCGCTCCAAGGTGCAGCAGGAAATTGCCTCGTCGGCTCCACGCGTCGAGCCTGCGTCCCGCACATTTGAACAAAGCTTACAGGAGAGCCGTTCCAACGGCGCAGCCGCCGCTCCAGCCCCGGCGACATTTAAAGGCAGCGGAAAGTTTCCAATCGTGGTGGTTGCGGCCTCCACCGGAGGGCCAGCTACTCTGATGAAGTTCATTCCTGACTTCCCCAAAGATTTTCCCGGTGCTGTGGTCGTGGTCCAGCACATGCCCGGCAGCTTCACTTCACAGTTCAGCCAGCAGTTGGGCGAAGCTTCCCGTATCCGCGTAAAAGAAGCGGAGGCCGGTGAGATCATCGTTCCCAACCAACTCTATCTCTGTCCCGGCTCGCACCACTTGCGCATTTCCCCCACCGGAAGGGTCTCACTGGATGATGGCCCGCGAGTTGGCGGCTACCGCCCTTGCGCTGATCTCACTTTGGAAAGCGCCGCCGACTACTTTGGTCCAATGACCATCGCCGTCATCCTCACCGGCATGGGCAACGACGGCTCCAAAGGGGTACAGACGGTCAAAAATGTGGGTGGACATGTGATTGTGCAAGACGAATCCAGTGCCGTGATTTTTGGCATGCCGCAGGAAGCAATCAAGACCGGCGCTGTAGATCAGACATTGACCATAGAAGCGATGTACTCCGCAATTGAAAAACGTGTTCTCTACATCTTTGGCGCCGCCCGGGTGGGTGCGCTATGAGGCAGAAACGCGCGCTTCCACGCCGTGAGACCGGCGAAAACGTGATTCTGTTTACCGTGGGCGGTTTCAAATTTGCAATTGCTGCGGCCGCGGTGAGCGAAATCCGAAGCATGGAAGGATTGCAGCGATATTTTGGCAGCTCCTTCCACAAGGCCGCAGCCAGGGTGATTTATACCCTGGAGCGCGATGGAGTGACGCACTTCGTGGTAAGCGCGGCACAACATTTTCGCCTGCCGCCCTCCAGGCCGGATCGCGTGCTGGTTTTGCGCCATACGGCGGCTGCCTTCCTGGTGGACTCGACGGACCGCATGATGGAAATTTCAGTTCTTCACGCGCTTCCGCTGGCATTCAAGGGCGAGGAGCGGAACTGGTATCGAGGGCTGGCAGTCATCAACGATGAAGCCGTGCCGGTGGTCAATCCTTCCGCATTCCTGAGTCGCGGGGAGGTGGCCGTTCTGAAGGCAATCACGGAGCGGACGCAGCAGATGCAGGGAGCGGTCGCGGGATGACTGTGGACGGAGAAAAATCGTTTGTGCTTTTTCCGCTGGGCCGCAAGAGATTTGCCTTGCCCGCAGAGAAAGTCACAGAGCTGGCGAAGCCGGATCGTGTTCAGACTTTTCCGCACACCACCCCGCCGTTGGCTGGAGTGCTGGTGCGCCGGGGGAGAATTGTTCCGGTGTGCGACGTGGCCCATGCGCTGGTCGGCCCGGATGCTCCACCCAGAAAGTTTTATTTGATCGCGAATCGCCAGTTCGAGTCACGCAGGGAGTGCACAGCCATTCCTGTCACCGTCGAGTGCGAATTAGCCAGCATTCAACCTCGGCAGCCCGTCGGAAAGATGCCTGCGTACATAACGGAAGTCCTGTCGCTGGAGAATGAAATTGTGGAAGTCCTGGATCTGGAAGAACTCATTGCTCAACAGGAGGCCCGATGAGTTCTTCCGTCTCTGCGCCCGCGCGCATCCTGCTCATCGATTCCAATGTCTTCTTTGCCCGCCGCGTCAGCGAGGCACTGAAGCAGGAAGGGTTTGAGGTGATCCACAGTACGCAGTCGGCGTACGCGTTGACCATGCTGGAGTATGATCCGCCCTGTGTGATTTTGTGTTCCACCAGCCTGAGGGACATCAATGCTCACGAGCTCTCGCCCATCATTCATGCCGATCCCAAGATGGCCCACATTCCGGTGATTGCCATTGGCGACGGCGGCGACCAGGCCCTGATGGAAGCCTTCCGCGCAGGCTGCGCCGATTATGTGGACAAGCGAGTTGGTCCGGAGCTGATTGCCTCCCATGTCAAGACTTTTCTGCGCAGCAATGCTGAGGGTTTCCAGCCGGTGCAGATGCTGGGATCTTCCGATACCGCGCTCACCGGCAATCTATCCCACATGGACCTTCCCGGAATCCTGCAGATGCTGGCGCATTCGCGGCAGACCGGTTCGCTGTATGTGAATGCCGCAAACATCGATGGCGTGGTGTTCTTTGATGGCGGCGCCATAACCCACGCGGAGGCTGGTGAATTGATTGGTGATGATGCGGTGGTCCACATCGTGAAGTACAGCAACGGGATTGAGACCGGCTCCTACAAATTTGTGCCGGGCGAGAGCGCCACCATGCGTACAGTTCTCAGATCCGCCACTGAGCTGATGCTTGAAGCACTGCGTGAGCTGGATGAGGACGAGCAAGACAGCGCTGAGAGAGGAATTTCATGAGTACCATCCCGACTGTCTATTTTATTGATGACAGCGCGACCATGCGTGAGGTGATCAAGATTGCCTTCCGCAGGGAAAACATTCATGTGGTTGCCTGCCAGGATGCTGCCGCTGCCCTGACTGAGATCGAGCAGGCCAGGCCGGACGTGGTGATCTCGGACGTAATCATGCCGGATAAGGACGGCTATGAAGTTTGTCAATACATCAAGAATCATCCGGCGCTGGCGAAGACGCCGGTGATCCTGATGTCAGGCGTGGTGAACCGCGCCGTAGCCGAGAGGGCCTTCGCCGTAAAAGCAGATGAACTGCTGCGCAAACCCTTCCAGCCGCAGGACCTGATCACACGCGTCAAACATCTGCTCAAGCCGAACGGCCATACTGTCGGCGCCCCGCCAGCCGCTGCCAGTGCCGCAGCCGCTCTGAGCACAATATTCTCCGCAGCTTCGGCTGCGCCGCAGGCGCGCGCCACGCCTCCCGCGATGCGTAGTTCCTTTGTAGGCGCAGCAGTAGAGATTCCTTCACAGCCGGTTCCGGTAGCAGTGCCACGCTTAGCTCCTGTGGCCACGCAAGCTCCTTTGCCCGCTCCGGTAGCGGCTCCCGCTCCAATCCAGCCTGCCCCAGGGAAAGCGCCCCAAAACGGCGACATGGCCAAGCTCAAGCTCGAAATCCTGCGCCTGGAAGGTCTGGTCAAGAAGCTGCAATCAGAGCTGGTGGCCGAACGGGAATACTCGCAGGCTTTGGAAGCACACGTGAAGACGTTGCAGGAAGCAGAGTAAAAACCCGATGATCAGGTGACCTCCGAGTCATCTTACGGTCCCATATTCCTACGATCAGCCGATTCGTACTTTCGTTCCGAGATCGGATGGGTGATGAAAGCACTTAAATGACTGCCCAAAATGCCGATAGATTCTGGATGGAGCGTGTACCATCAAGCCAGGCTCTCAGAAGGGGCTGGATCTATGGTCTTACCTCTTCCATCGTGCTCTTTGGGAGTCTCCTGCTTCACGGGAGCCGTTGGGAAGGTACCGCCGAATTTCATACCCTGCTTGAGGCCATCGCAACATTGTTGGCGCTTATTACAGGCGCCATGGCCCTGGTTCGTTATTACGCCAGGAAGAGCAGCTCCTTCCTGATTCTTGGCAGCGGGCTCGTGGGTACGGCCTTTATTGACGCCTTCCATACTGTAGTTACCGCTTCCTTCTTCACCTGGCACATGCCCTCGCCACTCTCCACACTTAGTACCTGGACCGGAATCACTTCGAGATTTTTTCTGGCTATCGTGATGTGCGCCAGCCTGGTGGTTTGGCAGCAGGAGAGCAGAAACCCGGCCGCAAGGAGCAGCAGAGAGAAAACCGTGTACCTGGTGGTGGGCGTCTGCATTGCCGTTTGCCTGTTGTGCTTCACCTTTGTCTCGCTTCCACGTTCCTATTTCCCCCATTTCATTCTTCACCGCCCGCTTGATCTTGCGCCGGTCCTGTTCTTTGGATTGGCTGCGATTGGATATCTGTGGAAGGGTTTCTGGAGAACAGATGATTTTGAACATTGGCTGGTGCTCTCCCTGATCATTGCCGCAGAAAGCCATTTCGACTATATGTTCTCCAGCAAGCTGTTTGATGCGCCGTATTTTGCCGCTCACATCATAAAAATTGTTGGCTACGGTTTTATTCTCACCGGACTTCTCATCAGCATGTTCTCCATCTTCAGGAGCGAGGCGGAGAATGCGACCCGCCAGGGACATCTGAACCGGTCACTCGCCCAGGAGATCACAGAACGGCAAAAGGCTGAGGACGAGCTGCGGCAAGCCCAGAACGAATTGGAAAGCCGCGTCCAGCAACGCACGGCGGACCTGGCCCGCGCCAACCAGGCATTGCACGAGGAGGTGGCAGTCAGGCAGAGAGCAGAGCAGGCGGCGGAATCCGCCAATCGGGCCAAGGGCGAGTTCCTGGCCAATATGAGCCACGAAATCCGGACCCCGATGAACGGCGTGATTGGCATGACCGAATTGGCGCTGGCCACGGAGCTAACGCCGGATCAACGGGAATTGTTGACGGTCGTGAAGGAGTCCGCAGACGCGTTGCTGGTGGTGGTGAACGACGTCCTGGACTACTCCAAGGCCGAGGTCGGCAAGTTGACGCTGGATCCGGTCCGATCGAACTTGCCGGAGTTGCTCAACGCGACCCTGAAACCGCTCGTCGTAGCTGCACGGCGCAAGAACCTGGAGCTTCAGCTCCACCTGGAGACTGGAACCCCAACTTTCCTGATGGCAGACCCCGGCAGGTTGAGACAGATACTCACGAATCTTGTTGGGAACGCCATAAAGTTCACCCAGCAGGGGAAGATAGTCGTTTCCGTAAAGCCTGTTTCGCAAACTTCAGAAACCGCCAGCTTGCACTTTTCTGTCCTCGATACCGGGATAGGAATACCAGAAGAAAAGCTGCACACAATTTTCGCTCCCTTTGAGCAGGCTGACAGGTCCACAACCCGCCGGTTCGGTGGAACCGGTCTGGGACTGGCCATCTGTTCTCACCTGATCCATCTAATGGGAGGCAAGATCTGGGCTGAGAGCCGGCCCGGCGCAGGCAGTACCTTTCATTTTGTGGCGGACTTTGAAATCAGATCTTCCTCCGTGGCCGAAGCGGCCCTGCCGGAAACCGTGATCCATGAACGCCTGCCAATGCTCAGGCCGAGCAACCCGTTGCGGGTCCTGGTGGCTGAGGACAATGTGATCAATCAACGCCTGGTCTTGCGGCTGTTGGAGAAGATGGGCCACAGCGTGACCCTGGTGGAGACAGGCCAGGGAGCTCTGGACGCGCTGGAGAAAAGCTCCTTTGACCTGGTGCTAATGGACGTTCACATGCCTGAGTTGGATGGTTTTGAAGCCACCGCCGCCATTCGCGCGCGCGAAAAATCTCGTGGACACCACATTCCCATCATTGCCACCACCGCCGCCGCCATGCCCGCCGACCGCGAAAAGTGCCTGGCCGCCGGAATGGACGGATATGTATCCAAGCCCATTTCGCAAAGCGCATTGCTGCAAGCAATTGAGACCTGCTGCGCCGCGCAGTATTCAAGATAAAAAACAGAAACACTTCGCGGGAGTTTGAGTTTGCCCCGTATAAATCTTTGCGCTCGCAAATTGTGGAGTTGGGACGGGCCTGCATTCATCCTGACCATCGCAAATATGAGGTATTGATGTTGCTGTGGAAGGGAATTGTGCGCTATGCGCGGCAACGAAATGCCAGCTATCTGATCGGGTGCAGTTCTATCTCCACGGAGGACCGTGTGACCGGGGCAGCCGTGTATGAGAAACTCAAGCGGATGCTCGCGCCCGAACCATTGCGGACACAGCCGCAGACCGGCTATGGCTTTCCTACGTCTGATCAAGGCACAGACGTAAGTCCGCCGAAGCTCTTACGGGCTTACTTGTCAGTGGAGGCCCGTATCTGCGGACCGCCAGCCCTCGACCGTGAATTTCATACCATAGACTTTCTCACGCTGATGGACTTAAATAATCTCTCACCTGCAGTCCGGAGCCGATTTATCGAGTCGTGAGAGCGTCATCAGGTCCGTTCTTAAAAATCTTTCGCGTCCTTACACGCGGCCATCTATTTTTGTGCCTTGCCTGCGCTTGCCTGGCCGAATGCCTGATGCGTTCCGCTGTGGGAAAATTGGATACAGATTCCCGTTCGGAGGTCCTGCAGCGCTGGTGCAGGCGGTTGCTATCATGCCTCCGCGTACAGGTCTCTGTTTTTGGAACAATCCCATCCCGAGGATTAATCGTCTCCAACCATCTCAGTTACGTGGACATCTTTGTTTTCAGCGCGACTGCGCGATGTATGTTCGTTTCGAAAAGCGAGATCAAATCCTGGCCTCTGGTGGGTTGGGTTGCGCGGATGACTGGAACTGTATTTGTTGATCGCGCGCGTCGCAGCCAGACTGACGTTCCGCAGTTGCAAATGCAGGAGCGGTTGAGCGCCGGCGGGCTGTTGGTTTTGTTTCCCGAAGCCACCAGCACCAATAGCCGTGAACTGCTTCCATTCCGGTCGTCATTTTTTGAGGCTGCTGTGGCCGTGGCTGCTCCGGTTACAGCCGCCCACATCTCTTATGAACTGCCGGAAGGCGATGGCGATCCAGTTACAGATATCTGTTATTGGGGCGAGATGACTTTGTTTCCGCACTTAATCAAACTGCTGACGAAGACCCGGATACAAGCAACAGTCCGATTCTCCGGCCAACCAAGAACATTCCCCAATCGCAAGCAAGCCGCCAAAGAGATGCAACGGGAAGTGGCTGAGCTTGGAAATGTCGCATCGAGTTCAGCGCAGATGATATTACGATGATCCGCATGCTGATTTATGTAAAAAGAAATTCCTTCGTCCTCAACTCCCGAACCGTGTCCCTTAGCTTCGCTGCCTTTTCAAACTCAAATCTCTTGGCCGCCTCGCGCATGTCGCTTTCCAGTTTGGCGATGTAGTTATCCAACTCTTCCTGCGACTTGAAGTCCGGCAGTCCATCGGCTTGGGTCAGATCCACATAATCGGTTTCGGCAATTCCTGCCAGCGACATGCTCAGCGGGCGGATAATCGTCTGCGGAATGATTCCGTGTTGCTGGTTGTAGGCTTCCTGGATGGCGCGGCGACGGTCCGTTTCGTCCATGGCCCGCCTCATGGAGTCGGTCATGCGATCGGCATAGAGAATGGCCCTGCCATTCACGTTGCGCGCGCAGCGGCCAATGGTCTGAATCAATGATCCACTGGAGCGCAGGAACCCTTCTTTGTCGGCATCCAGCACAGCGACCAGTGAGACCTCCGGCAGATCAAGGCCTTCCCGCAGAAGGTTGATGCCGATCAGAACGTCGTACTCGCCTTTGCGCAGGTCACGCAGCAGCTTGATGCGCTCCAGGGTCTCCACTTCGGAATGCATATAGCGGCAGCGCACGCCCACCTCGGCGTAGTATTCCGCCAGGTCTTCGGCCATGCGCTTGGTCAGGGTGGTCACCAGCACGCGCTCACTTTTGCTCACGCGGTCCCGAATCTCATGCAGCAAATCGTCAATCTGGCCCTTTACCGGACGCACTTCCACTTGTGGATCCACAAGGCCGGTGGGCCGGATGATCTGCTCGATTACCACGCCCGCTGCTTTCGTCAGCTCATAGGGTCCCGGTGTTGCCGAGACATAAACTGCCTGATTCAGGCGCTGCTCAAACTCCTCAAACTTGAGCGGCCGGTTATCCAGAGCGGAAGGCAGACGGAAGCCGTATTGCACCAGGTTTTCCTTGCGTGAGCGGTCGCCATGCCACATGGCGTGCAACTGCGGGACAGTCTGGTGCGACTCGTCAATGACCATGATGAAGTCGCGAGGGAAATAATCCAGCAGCGTGGGCGGAGGCTCGCCCGGCAGGCGTCCGGAAAAATGCCGGGAATAATTCTCAATTCCGTGGCAGTAGCCTACAGATTTGATCATCTCCAGATCAAAACGCGTGCGCTGGTGGATGCGCTGCGCTTCTACCAGCCGCCCCTCTTTTTCCAGCTCTTTTTCCCACCATGCCAGCTCCTCCAGGATGGTCTCCATGGCGCGGCTTCTCTGGTCCTGCGACATCACGTAGTGACTCTTGGGATAGATGGGCAGCCGCGTGTATTTCTGTTTGACTGTGCCAAACAGCGGATCAATCTGGGAGAGCGAGTCCACCTCGTCGCCGAACAGCTCAATGCGATAAGCGTGGTCATCGTAGGTAGGGAAGACCTCAATCACGTCCCCTCGAACCCGGAAGGTTCCGCGCTTGAAGTCCACATCATTGCGCTCGTACAGAATCTCCACCAGCTTGCTGAAAATCTCGTTGCGGCGGATTTTCTGGCCTTTTTCCAGGAACAGCAGCATGCCGTAATAGGCTTCCGGCGATCCCAGTCCGTAGATGCAGCTTACGGAGGCGACAATGATGGCATCGCGTCTCTCGAAGAGAGAGCGCGTTGCCGAAAGCCGCAATTTATCCAGCTCATCATTAATGGTGGCGTCTTTTTCGATGTAAACGTCGCTGGCCGGTATGTAGGCTTCCGGCTGGTAGTAGTCGTAATACGAGACAAAATATTCGACTGCATTGTTGGGAAAAAACTGCTTGAACTCGTGATAGAGCTGGGCCGCCAAGGTCTTGTTGTGGGCCAGAACCAGCGTAGGCCGGTTCAACTGCGCAATCACCTTGGCCATGGTGTAGGTTTTGCCGGACCCCGTTACCCCGAGCAAAACCTGGTGCTTTTCTCCGGAATATACTCCGCGAGTCAGCTCTTCAATCGCGGTGACCTGGTCACCTTTTGGTTTGTAATCACTGATAAGACGAAAATCCATAGAAAACCAGTATTTAGTACTTAAGTACTTGGCTTGCGTTGCAGCAGGCCCTCAACATTTGCATCCACCACCAATTCAGCCAAAAAGGCCAGAGATTGTCCGAAAAGGCCAGGGATTGTCCAAATCCAGCTCAACCAATAACAGGAAATGCTCTCTGGCTGCAATTTTGTGGGCTGCAAATCTCTTTATTATAAATGGGGACTCGCCGGTTTGATGGAGAGGCGAGCTGAATACGAACGGCTGAATACTAAGTATTGGTTACTGCGGCGGATTCGCTGCAGCAATTGCGGCAATGGATTTGATGGGATAAGTAAACCGGTAGCTCTGCTGGTTAATTTCCTTGCGCAGGTCTTCCCAGATGGTGTCCGGCATTTGCAGAAAGACGCGAACCACTTCAGGGTCAAACTGGCGGCCAGAAAAGCGAATGATCTCTTCCCGCGCGGCGCTAACGCTCTGCGCGGCGCGATAAGGCCGGTCTGAGGTCATTGCATCCAAGGTGTCCGCTATGGAGAAAATCCTGGCCCCTAGCGGAATGTCTTCGCCGCGCAGCCCTCGCGGATAGCCGGTACCGTCAAAGCGCTCCTGGTGCGCATAGACGATTTCAGAGGCTTCCGACAAAAACGGAATCTTGCGCAGCATCTGATATCCGCGGAAGCAGTGCTCGCGCATGATCGCTATTTCTTCCGGGTTAAGCGCGCCCGGTTTGCGCAAAATGGCGTCCGGAATTGCCATTTTGCCGATGTCGTGGAGAAACGCTCCGCGGGCAATCACGCGGATGCGCTCGCCTGAGAGCCCCATGGCACGCGCAATCGCAATGGTAAATGCGGTTACACGCTTGGAGTGTCCTTCAGTTTCGGCGTCTTTCAAATCGAGGGCATCGCCCAGGGCTTCCAACGTGATGTCATACGAGCGTTCCAGGTCGTTCATTGCCTGCCGCAGTTGCTCTGTGCGCGCTGCTACCAGCGACTCCAGGTTTGATTGGTACGCGCGGTTTTCCAGCTTCAATCGCCGGTGCTCCAGGGCCCGGCGCACAATGGCCAAAAGCTGTTCGCGCTCGAAGGGCTTGAGCAGGTAGTCGTAAGCGCCGTTGCGGATTGCCGCCAGAGCCACAGAAATATCGTGCACCGCCGTGACCATAATCACGGGCATGTCAGGATACTTTTCTTTGGCGCGTTCCAGCAGGGCAATGCCATCCAGTTCGGCCATCATGAGGTCAGATAGCACCAACTCAAATTCACCGTTGGAATTGAGGATGGCCAGCGCCTCCATGCCGGACGAAGCCTGCCGCGTCTTATAGCCGGCTGCCGTGAGCATGGAGGAGATGATTTCCCGAATGGGTTCCTCATCATCAACAACCAGAATGCGCTCTGTAATCATCGGGGACGAAAAAGATAACCTTTTCGGGGGAGTGTACACTCTAAACCAGAGTCTCTGGAAAAACAATCCGGTAAATTAATCACCCTTGTTACCGTCGTTTCATGGTATACAAAAAGCAATATTTTCCATACTCCAGTGAAATCAACGAGTTGCTGACAAATGTACTCAGGGCTGCAATCCGTATTGCTGGCTGAGGTTTCTGCGCCGCTCATACTGCTGGGCGGGGCTGTCCTGCTGTATGGCAGCTTTCGCAAGAAATATCTGCTGCCCTGGATCGCGGGTTGGGCGGTTTATAGCCTATCCAAATTCTTTCTGGCGCTCAGTCTCAACCCCAATTCAGCGATTTGGCTTGCCGTGGCGAATGTGTCTTTTGCCCTGGCGATGGCCTTGTTTTCGACCGCCATTTTTTATTATGTTGACCAGCCCCGGCTCCTGTTTCCCGCCGCTGTGGCCATTTTGTCAGCCCTGGCGCTAGGGGTAATCCAGCCGTTTTGGCCTGCCCACCTGACGGTGTTATTTATCTTCGGCATTTCCTGGCGGCTCTTCACCTGGTTTGCGGCGTTGCGCCTGATCGCCTTTGCCCAGGGCCGCAGCAATGTCGGTACCTGGATCCTTAGCGCCGCGCTGCTGCTATTGACCCAGCATCATCCCACTTTCTCTTATGGACTGGTGATTGACGTGATGCTGGGCATCAGCATGATGGTCATCGTGCTGGATGATTCACGCCACCAGATCCAGCGTCTGGATATTCTCAACCGCATCAGCCGCGCAATCGCAAGCTCTGACGATTTTCTTCCGGCCGTGGATACCGCCCTGGGCGATCTCGTCACCATGACAGGGGCCCGGTCCGGCTGGTTTCGCATTCTGGACGATCAAGGCAAGCTTGAACTGGTGGCGCATAAGCGTCTGCCAGATGCTTTAGTGAATCAGTTGACGAAAGTCGATCCTCGCAGCGTGGGATATGCGGTGGAAGAGAAAAAGATCGCCATCCTGGAGGTCTCCGGCATGGTTCCGGAGGCCAGGCCGCTGATGGCACAGCACGGCATCCATCACATTGTGGTGGTTCCAGTTGTAGGCAAGAATGCCGGGATTGGCGTGCTGGTGCTGGGCATGGCCCGCCGCCGCACTTACAACGAGGATGACCGGGACTTTCTCTATGCGGCCGCCGGCCAGCTTGGTTTGGCGGCGGAAAATCGCCGGCTGGTTCAACAACTGGTGCGCTCGGTGAAAGATTTGAGCGACGTCCGGGCCGTAGAAGCAGGATACAAGACCGTATTCGAGCACGTGCAGGAGGGCGTTTTTGTCTCCTCGCCGGAAGGCCGCATTCTGGACTGCAACAATGCTTTTTTTCGCATGCTTGGTTATTCCAGCAGGGAAGAGCTGATGCAGGTGGAAAATGTTGCCGAATGCCTCTACCTGGATATGGAAGACCGCCGTAAGTTTCTGGCGGAAATGACAGAACACGGCTTTGTTCGCAATTTCGAGTTCTCGCTCCGGCGCAAGGATGGACGGCAGATCGCCGTGATCGAGAGCAGCTTTGCGACCGCAGATCCTGATGGAAGCAATGAGCGTTATCAGGGAGTGGTGCTGGACATCACGGAAAAAAAGCAGGCTGAAGATGAAATTCGCCGCCGCAACCGCGAACTCTCGGCTTTGAACTCGATTGCCGTAACTTTTAACCAGTCATTCGATCTGGACGAGATACTGCATGCCGCGCTGATGCAGATTGTGGAGCTGTTTGCCACGGATACCGCTGGATTCTATCTATTCGATTCGTCCACCAACATTCTGCGCAAGCGCGCCAGCTACGGGCATCGCAGCGCATGGTTGCAAGCAAATAATGAGTTCCTTATGCCGCAAGACGTGATAGATGGCATCCAGGCGGAGCACACTGAAATCCTGAAAAATCCGGCTATCCTGCAGGCGGCGCAATTTCCCGGAAAGTTTATCGCGGCTGAGGGCCTGAATGGATTGCTATGGATGATTCTGTGGCG